>ERZ773197.112-NODE-112-length-65702-cov-4.174479_pt1 | contig 65702 bp, 54 predicted proteins | sample MGYA00580999_ERZ773197 | MGnify/ENA primary metagenome ERZ773197 (study PRJEB29015, sample SAMEA2738166) | human oral metagenome | biome: human oral; feature: human-associated habitat; material: saliva | place: China | collected 2185 ...
GGTGGATGAAGAGGGTCTGAATGCCCTGTCCTTTCGCGCCCTTGGCAAGCGCCTGGGCGTGTCCCAGACGGCATTTTACCGCCATATCCCCGACAAAGCTGCCCTTCTGGACGGTGTCTCAGAGAAGATCTGGCGCCAGACTCTCGAGAAGCTTCTCGCTATGACCGCTCCAGGCGCCGAGACCAGAAGCTCCGCCGAAAGCTGGCCCTCTGTCATGCTTTCCTATGCGCGTACGCTCCGCCGCACGCTCCTTGCCCATCCCAACGCCGTGGAACTCGTTCTGACACACCCCATCGCCACTGCAAGATCGTTCTCGCTGATTGCACAGGTACTCGTTGCGTTTGATGCAGCGGGCTTTCAGCATCCAGACCATATGCTAGCGCTCTTCACCGCAGTCACTGTGTACACAACAGGTTTCGCAGCAGCTGAGGCGGCTCCTCCTGCCGGCGGTGAGGTCACTAGCCCCCTGGCGGGTTTCAATGAAGTGCTGTCCTCGATGTCTCCTGCAGACAGACAGGCCCTTGAGGGTCTGGTCGGTCAGGTGATGACCGGCAGCTGGGATTTTTCCTCACAGTTTGAGGTCGGTTTGCAGGCTCTCTTGCGCGGCTGGCACACTGAAAACAGAGATATGTCCTGACCTTTTCCCTATCCGCAATATTATGAAGATGCTCTCTGACCCAGATTCTGTCATGAATAGGAGCTTGAGACACTTTTTATCAACCCATTTCGTTCTATAGCTCTGTTTTGTCCACCTTCAAAGTTCCCTAGAAAAAGATTAAACCCCCTCAATCCCTTGTAAATAAAGGGATTAAGGGGGTTTCTATCAACACATTTTGTCCTGTAACTCCCGAAAGAAGATGAATCCCCGCAGCCTTTCATTCAAAAAGGCCGCGGGGATTTTCACCAACACTTTTTGTCCTATATCTCTATATCTCTAGTAGTGCAGCATCTGGATCAGGAAAATCCAGGCCAGACTGTAGTAGGTCACAACGGCCACCAGGTCATTGACTGTGGTGATCAGGGGGCCGGATGCGGCCGCCGGATCAATATGAGCCCTCTTGAAGACGATGGGGATAATGGTCCCCACCAGGCTGGAAATGGCCATCGCGATCAAGAGAGCCACACCGACGCAGCCGGAGATGGCGAAGGCATAGAGCCAGGGCTCTGCCTTGGCAAAGTGCAGATAGAGACCGATTGCCGGGATCGAGAAGGAGGCCAGAAGAACTCCATTGCCCGAGCCGACGCGGAACTCCTTCCAGATCAGGCGCACCTTCTGACCCATGGTCAGATTCTCGTCCATAAGCACACGGATGGTCACCGCCAGAGACTGGGTCCCGACATTGCCGGCCATGTCCAGAATCAGCGACTGAAAGAGCATGGCCACAGTGACTTCCGCCACAACCTTCTCAAACATGCCTACAACCGTAGATACCAACAGTCCCAGGAAGAGCAGAATGATCAGCCAGGGCATGCGCTTCTTAATAGAGGTGGGCACTGTCTCTGACAGATCCTCCTCCGCTGTCAGACCGGCCAGCTTGGCGTAGTCCTCTCCTAACTCCTCATCGATCACCTTGACCAGATCCTGCGAGGTGATGACCCCAAGGACGCGATTCTCTTCATCCAGGGCCGGGATGGAGTCCTCGGAGTAGTCCTTAATCCACTCAATACAGTTGTCAATGGACTCCTTGGCGTAGACATAGGGGTAAGAGGTAATGATCAGATCTTCCAGGCGGTCTGTCTGTCGGGCGATAATCAGATCCTTCAGGTTGATCGCCCCGTAGAAGACCTCGTTCTCATCCACGACATAAATGGTTGAAATATTGTCATTTTCCGCCGCCTGCTCGATCAGGCTCTTCATGGCCCCGCGCACATCCAGATTCCGCTTGATCTCGATGAAATTGGTGGTCATGCGGCTTCCGATCTGCTCCTCGCTGAAGGACGCAACCATGGCCATTTCCCGGCGCAGATCCTTATCCATAAGGCCGACCAGAATCTCCCGCCTCTCCTGAGAGAGCAGGCGCAAGAGGTCTACCGCCTTGTCGGTATCCATATTGGAGATCATGGATATCTGCTTGCGGATATCCATCTCCATCAGATATTTGGCGGCCCGGTCCTCATCCACATACTCGAAGATATCCGACAGATCCTCAATATCCAGGATCCGGTAAAGACGCTTACGCTCCGTCTCATTCATCACATCGAGGGAATCCGCGATATCCGAGCTGTGGTAGTCCATGATCCGCTCTTCCATCACCTTGGGAGAAATATTTCCTCGAATGATGGAGGCGATTTCTTCTTCGTAATTGGGCTTCTCGATATCCTCGTCCTCATTGGACTCAGCCCCGTTCTCCATGCGGTTCTGAGGCTCCATATCCTCCGGAAAGACCTTCTCTTCTCCGGCAGAAGCCTCTTCCGCCGGCTGCGTTTGAACCAGCTCCTCCTGTGTGGGATCCAACTGCTTCTTCTCCATTCCAGGCTCCTTTCTCGGGCAAGAGCGGCCGGAATACGCGAGAAGAGAACTCCCTTCAGTGCTCCAGAGGAGAGTGTGTCTGCTTTCGCATTCGGCGCCAGTCTCGTATGCTGCCCGCTGCTATGTCTGCATTGCAACTTCGGACGTGTCCGTCATCGCTCATGAGCTCACTCTCCTTTCCATACGACAAAATGCTGCTTCCTGGAATATGCATCCTCATTGATCATCCTATGACCGCTTCCCAGGCATTGCACCATCATGAAAATCCAATCTACACGTCTAACCGAGTATAACACTGCCAGTCCCAAAGAACATCGTCTATCCGACAATTTATTCGAATTTCTCCGGTATGGGAACTGCAAGCATCACTTGTTTCTCTTCCGGCTCATAGAGACATAGAGATCGTAGAGGGCGGACCCCGTCTTGCCCTCCGGCGGGTGATCCTCATCCCCCACTTCCAGCTCATAACACTCATAGGCGTTAATGATTCTGGTCCCGACCTCGTGCATGTGAAAGCGGTCTCCCCCATAGCTCAGATGGACATGGCCGTGGAGCATATACTTGGGCTTCCACCTGCGGATCAGATCATTGAAGCACGCAAAGCCCCAGTGGGGCAGGTCTTCCATGTCTCCATAGCCCTTGGCCGGGGCATGGGTCACCAGCATGTCAATCCCCCCCCGCAGGGCGATTGCGTTGTTGACCCGACGGATTCTCCTGCTCATCTCCTCTTCTGTGTACTGAAAAATGCCCTGGTTATAGCGGACCGAGCCGCCCAGTCCCAGAATCCGCAGGCCGTGAAAATCATAGACCCTGTCTTCTATGCAGGTACAGCCCTGGGGCGATTTTCTCCTGTAATCCTGATCGTGGTTGCCGTGTACATAGAGCAGGGGCTTGTTGGTCATGCTCACCAGAAAATCCAGATAGGAGGCCTTTAAATCTCCGCAGGAGATAATCAGATCTACATCGGCAAATCGGCTCTTGTCGAAGTAATCCCAGAAGGCTCTCTTCTCCTCATCGGCAATGGCCATAATCTTCATCGCGCGTCCTCTTTCTCCGTCACGGTATCGATGCCGCTGACGGCCACCAGTTCTCTGGCCTCATCCGTCAGCTCCTCCAGACTGGGAATGGAGCCTATGACATTGTCATTGAGCCAGTCCATACTGATGATCTCCCGGCTGGAGAAGCGAGGCGCCTTGGGCCCCTTGATCATCCCCTCCTGAGAGTGAATCTCCCCGTCAAAGGGATTGATATAACCCGACATAATGGCATCGACCAGACGTTCCGCAGTCTTACGGGAGTAGAAGGGAATGTGCTTGGAGAGAATCAACTCCACCGCTCCCGTCGCCATCCCCCAGTAGAAGTTGAGCGAGCGATTCTCCTGCCGATCCTTCAGGGATGCCGTCCCCCTGACAATCGGACGAAGCAGACGCTCATAGAATTTACCCCAGTTATTGAGCGGGGCGCAGAGATTATGCACCATTCCGTTCTCATCCCTGCAATAGAGACCATATTCGCGGGAAGCCTGCCTGGGGCGGATCATTTCCAGACCGGAAATCACCCGGATATCCTCTCTCTCAAGCAGCTCTTCCCAGCTGGAATTCCTGGATCCGGACCAGTCCAGGTATATCTTCACCCTGGGGTCGACCATAGCCGCCCCGATCGCGAAGGCATTGATGTCCGCCACTGCGCCGAAGATGGGGAAGTTGGCCCGATAGCCGATCTTGTGATTGTCGCTGGTCATAGCTGCCAGCGCCCCCATGATAAATTTGGCGTCATAGGACCGGGTGTAATAAGTCATGACCTCACTGGAAACCAGATTGACAGAACAATTTAAGAAGCGAACCTCCGGATAAAAGATCGCCGCCCGCTGGGTGATCGGCATCATAGCTAAAGAGGTCGTAAAGACCATCTGGCAGCCCGCCTCCATCGCCTGGTCAATGGCATCCGAGATCTTCTGCTCATCTCCGCAGTCATCAAAGGCCATGGTCTTCACCGCTCCTTCGAATTCAGACTCTAAGGCGAGTCTTCCCAGCTCGTGCGCGTAAGACCAGGAGGACTCTTCCTTGCTCTTCTCGTAGAGGAAGGCCACAGATAAGGGGCGTTTTTGCGTATAGGCATCCCCCCTCTGCAGGAAGGAAAAAATTTTTCTGCTTCCCCGCTCCGTCTCTTCTGCGTCCGCAGTCTCAACCAAAGCGACATCTCCCTGCCCGCCGGCCAGAGTAATCTCACTCCAGATCCGATCCACCTGGCTATCCAAATATGCCTTGCTCTCGTTCGCCAGGGTCTCTATCGGATAGATCGCCAGATAGATCAGCATGGCGTCCGCCGCCGTCATATCCAGCTGGTCGCCGCCGTGTTCCGTGAAAATGCGCTCAAACATGCCGTAGGCGCTCTTTAAATTCTTAATGGCTTCTTCTGACCAGCCATGCTCCAAATCCTGTCCGCATGCCTCTGCCAGCTTGGCATAGCCCCCCTCGTGCGAGAACTCAATGGAATAGAGCGGACACACCTCATAGAAGTCCACAAACTCCTGATAACGGCGTAACTCTGCAGCTTCTTCTTCATCTCTGGGCCGTCCGAAGGGCATGATGCGGATCACATTGGCCAGAATATCCTTCACACCGGCATAGGCGCTGACAGAAACTCTCTTATTGCCCTCCTGCACATAGAAACGCCACATATACTCATAGGCCAGGATCGGCTCGCGGATCCCCTCTTCCATCTGGGAGTCATAAAGGGTGGACCATTTCTCCGCGAACTCCGTCGACGCGCCCAGAAGGGGCATGAAATTAGAGGCAAAGGAATTCTGCCTTCCCTTGGTCATTGTACCGACAATCTTCTTAATGGGGATTTCAACCAGTCCCAGATTGCGAACCCCTCCCTGCAGAGCTCCCGGCACAAGATCCTCCAGAGACGTCAGATAAGGATACTGGCCGGAAGCCATAGCCTCTCTGACACGGCGTTTCCCCGCCTGTCGGGCATTATCATAATCATCAAGCATACGCACACCTCCTCATCTCCTCCTGCGGCTTGTCCCTGGTACGGACTTCCTGATCCTCCCCACAGACACGACGCAAAATCAACTGATATCTGCTGTGCGGAGTGGTACCTGCTTCAGCCCCGGTCACTCCTGATTTCTGACAGACCGGCTCTGCCTTTTGCTCGAATTTACTCCTATAGAATCGACTCTGTCAACTTAAGAACCGCCTTTGCCAGTTCCTCGACCCTGCTTTTGGCAGCCGCCTCTTCTCTCTTTCTCGTGTAGAAATAGAACTTGAGCTTGGGCTCTGTACCGGAGGGCCGCATGGCAAACCAGGACCCGTCCTCCATGACGTACTTGAGCACATTCGCGGGCGGAATATCCTCATATCCATCCCGGTAGTCGATCGTCTGCGCCAGGGGCAGGCCCCCGAAGCTCTCGAAGGCATTTGCCCGAAAATACGCCATGATCCGGGCAATTCTAGCCGATCCCTCCTCTCCCTTTAAGACCAGGGAGACGGGATAATCCGCGAAATAGCCATAGGTCTGATAGAGCTCCTCTAAAACCTGTTCCAGGCTCTTGCCGCATCCGGCATAATAGGCCGCCATCTCAGCGACCAGCATGGCTGCCGCCACCCCGTCCTTGTCCCGGACAAAGGAGCCGGGCGCGCAGCCGATGCTCTCCTCATAGCCGAAGAAATAGGAGATCCCCCTCTTCTCAAGCTCAGGAATGCGGCCGCAGATATTCTTAAAGCCGGTCAGTGCCTCGTAGACTTCAATCCCATGCGCCCGGCAGATGGCCGCCCCGAAGTCAGAGGTAACAATGGACTTGATCATGGCATAAGAGCCTCTTGACCCGGTTCCCGCATCTGACGGATTCTCCCGCCCTGCAAGCATCTCGTCTATGTCCCTGCCACTGGCTCTCGTATCTGATGAGATCTCTCCTGAGCCTTCCTGCGCCTTGGGGCAGCGGTCCTCCTCAGGCCGCAGGCCTTGGGCCAGATAATGGATCAGAAGGGCTCCGGTCTGATTGCCGTTTAAGAAGCGGTATCCTCCCTGTCCGTCCGAAATCTCAATCGCCATTCGGTCCGCGTCCGGATCCGTGGCAATGAGAACAGCAGCCCCTTTTCTCTTCCCCAGTTCCTCCGCGTAGGAAAAAGCCTTTGGGTCCTCCGGATTGGGATAGACTACAGTAGTGAACTCCGGATCCGGATCCGCCTGCTCTTTTACCGTATAAAATCCGGTAAAACCACGCTCTTTTGCCAGGGTCTCCACAGGAATTCGGCCGGCCCCGTTGAGCGGGGTATAGACCATGGGCAGATCCAGCTTCAGTTCCTCCTTCCTATGGCAATAGAGCGAAGTTACATAGGAGAGGTAATCCCGATCCATCTCCTCTCCCAGCATGACAATTTCTTTTCTCTTGACCGCCGGATCATCCGGCCTGGTAAAGTTCTCAAAGAAGTCATGCCTTTCGATGGACGCCTGCATGCCCTCGGAGACCTGTCCCGAGATCTGCGCTCCGTCCAGCCAGTAGGCCTTATAGCCATTATATTCCCTGGGATTATGGCTGGCGGTCAGGTTGATCCCTGCCACACAGCCCAGCCTGCGAATGGCGAAGGACAGCTCCGGCGTTGGACGAAGAGAGGGGAAATTGTAGGCCCGGATTCCGTTGGCGGCAAAGATCTCCGCGGCCAGATTGGCAAATTCCTTCGAGTGATAGCGGCAGTCATAGGCGATGGCAACGCCCCGATCGCAGACCTTGTCTTCGGGATGCTGTCTGCCATAGGACAGAATATAATCCGCGATTCCCCGGGTCGCCCTCCCCACCGTGAGGACATTCATACGGTTCGTTCCTGCTCCGCAGATCCCCCGAAGTCCCGCTGTCCCGAAGCTGATCGTCTGATAGAAGCGGTCCCTGATCTGATCCTCTTTCCCCCGGATCTGCTCCAGTTCCCGGCGAAGCGGGTCTTTGGCCGGCAGCTGATTCAGCCAGCGCTCATATTCTTCACGTGCGTTCATATTGATTTCCTCCCCTGCCGGACGAATCCTCCTCTGCTTGCTCCCCCGCTCCCAGCCGCCCAAGCGAAGACGATCCGCATGTTCAAAAGCGGTCTGCGCAAATGGATATCCCGTTCAGCTCTAATGACTGCGCCAGGTCTGCAGCTGATCTCTCAGCCAGTTCTCCCAGGCCTCCATGCCCTCCCCGGTCTTTGCCGAGACAGGAAAGGCGCGGATCTTCGGATTCAGCTTCCTGACCCGGTCCATGCAGGCCCTGAGGTCAAAGTCGAAATAGGACAGGGTATCCGTCTTGGTAATCACAAGGGCATGGGCCCTGGAGAACATGAGCGGATATTTCAGGGGCTTGTCGTCTCCCTCCGGCACAGAAAGAATCATGACATCCAGGCCTGCCCCCGTGTCAAATTCTGCCGGGCAGATCAGGTTTCCGACATTTTCCAGGAAGATCAGGTCCTCCCCTTCGGCACCTTCCCGCAATTTCCCGCCAGACTCCGCGGCCAGAGCCTCCAGGCTTCTTCTTGTCATGCCCGCGTCCATATGACACATGCCGTCCGTGTGCGCCTGAATACTCCTTGCTCCCAGAGCTTCTATGCGCAGGGCGTCCACGTCCGAGGCGATATCCGCCTCCAGGACGGCGATGCTGACATCTGTCATATCCTGAATGGTCCGGGACAAAAGAGAGGTCTTGCCGGATCCCGGAGATGACATGAGATTGATCAAAAGCTGGCCGGTCGTCCGCATCTGCCCGCGCAGAAGGTCGGCATCCCGGTCGTTGGACGCAGTCACTGACTTGTGCAATTCAATGGTTCTCATCTGCGTCCTCCCTGATCGGCTTTTGTTCTGGCTCCTCCTCAAAAGAAGCAGCTTTGGCAAACGTATTGTCCTCCCCGGCCCGGGCAGAACCGGCATTCCCTCTGCTTCGGCCGCGGAAGGCTTCTACCTGCCCAATCAGCCAGTCAAGCCAGGCCTCCATTCCCTCCCCCGTCTTCGCGGAGAGAGGATAGACGGCGATCTGCGGATTCAGATCAAGAACCCGCTTGCGGCAGCGCGCGAAGTCAAAGTCAAAGACCGGACTGACATCTGTCTTATTGATCAACAGACAATCGCTGACCGAGAACATGAGAGGATACTTCAGAGGCTTGTCGTCCCCCTCCGGCACCGACAGAATCATGACCCTGGCCCCGGCTCCGACGTCAAATTCCGCCGGGCAGACCAGGTTGCCGACATTCTCCAGGAAGATCAGATCCAGATCTTCGATGCCAAGCCCGCCCAGTCCCCGCCTGGTCATATCCGCGTCCATGTGACAGGAGCCCCCGGTGTGAAGCTGGATAACCCTGGCTCCGGCCTCTGACACGGTTCTCGCGTCGACATCCGAGTCCACATCCGCTTCCATGACGCCGATCCGATAGTCATTCCTAAGAGCCTCTATTGTCTTCACCAGGAGGCTGGTCTTGCCGGCCCCCGGAGAGGCCATCAGATTTACCAGAAAGACCCCTCTCTGTTTCAGTTCTTCTCTCACCCGAGCCGCGACAGCGTTATTATCAGCGATCACCCCCTCTTTGGTCTCCAGAATTTCAAATGCCCGACTGATCATTTCCATTCGCTGTTTCCTCTTTCACCGCCCCGGCCGTTGGCCATTTCCTCTATCACTTTCCCGGCCTTCAACTATTTCCTCTGTTTTCCCAGCTGTTGTCCCTTATTCTACCCTAAGTCCCTCTCTCAGAAAACTTCCTGCGGGAGGAAACCAAGACATCTGTGGCGGGATCCGGAGCCGCGACCCACTCTCACAGAAGCCTTCTTGCGAGAGGAAATCAAGGCGTCCACAGCAAGAGCCAGAATCGTCAAAAAACCGCCCTCTCGGGACGGCTGCCATATTTTCTATGATTTTTCTTTGACCGACTTTTTTTCTCTGGCCGACAGGAAAAAATGTCCGGCCCTGATCACAAGCTCCGCCTGGTCCAGTGTATGACAGTTCATGTGATAGCTCTCTTCCATGGGGATCCATCGGCTCTGAAAATTGCGCAGACCCTCCGGCCCGTTTCTCTTCTCAATCCTCGCAAGCTGCAGGAGGGGATCAATATCGTAGAAGATCTTCAAATCCGCGTAGTCCCCGTAGTAAGGGTGAAAGCTGTAGGCTCCCTCCACCAGTCGGATCCTCCCGGCCCTGACAGAAACCGCGGGCCCGTAGTCCATGATCTTACAATCGAAGCGGGTATAAGAGAAAGCGTCCTCCTCCGACAGCCTGGGAAGAACTTCGGCGGCGAAACGCTCAAAGTGAACATTTCCTCCGGGCGCACCCAGACGCTCTTTTGTTCGAAGCTCCTGGGGCAGAAAGAAATCGTCCATATGGACAGGGTCAAGCCCCATCTCCGCTCCCAGAGCGGCTGCAAGTGTTGATTTGCCGGCCGCGGACCTCCCGTCGATCGCGACAATATAGCTTTTGTCCGCCTTTTTTCTCGCCTCTTCTTGAATCAGCGCAGTCAACTGCGCCAGATCTCTTATCACCCCTCATTCCCCACGGCCAGACCGGCCCTGGTCAGCGCGATGACAATGCTTGGAATGATCAGCAATTGGAGGACAATGGCCGGAAAGCTGCTGATGAAATAAGAGGTCACCCACATCTTCAGACTGTATCCCTGGCCCGCGGAAAAGAGGAGGCCGTGCACCAGTCCCGCAACGACGCGTCCGACCAGCATCGCCACAACCAGGCTGATATAGAGATTCCGGTAGTTGCGCTTATTTCTGAAGGGGCCATTGATCATACGGCCGGTCACAAAGCCATAAACCGCCAATTCTACCATCATGCCGGGCAGAACCGGAGTCGGCGGCATACTGGTGACGACGGACGAGAGCAGGGGGCCGATGATCCCGGTGATGAGACCCGCCGGCCAGCCAAAGGTCAGGCCCGCAATCAGAACCGGAATGTGCATGGGACTGAACATGACGCCACCGTTTGGAATGATTCGCACCAGCATGGGCAGAATCAGACAAAATGCAATGCTGACTGCCGTCATGACCAGATTTCTTGTAGACAACAAAGACTTGTTCATCGATAGACTCCTTCATTCGAAAAGGGGCTGTGAACCCTCTCACAGTCCCTCCATGCTTCCGATTCTGTCGGTAGACGTCAAAATGCCTCCAATTATGCCTCTGCAATGACCTCAATCTCACAGAGCACGCCCAAGGGCAGATCCTTGACCGCAACGCAGCTTCTGGCGGGTTTAGAGGTAAAATAGCGGCTGTAAACCTCATTAAAGGCGGCGAAATCAGCAATATCAGCCAGGAAACAGGTGGTCTTAATCACCTTATCGTAGCTGCTGCCGGCCGCCGCGAGCACCTGCCCCACATTCCTGCACACCTGCTCGGTCTGCTCGCTGATTCCTCCCTCGATCACCTTGCCCTGCTCGGGAACAATGGGGATCTGTCCGGAAGCAAAGACAAATCCATTGGATACATAGGCCTGTGAATAGGGGCCGACTGCCGCGGGTGCCTTGTCTGTCGCTACAAGTTTCATTCTGCTACCTCCCTCGTGATTTTGTTCATTTGAAACCAATGTTTATTTTAGCACAATTTCTCAGCAGTAAGACGCACACCGTTCAAGCATTCCACTGTGATAAACAATAGAATACCGGCTAACGCCGCGCATCATTTTCCCAACGGAGATGGAGGGATTTGAACCCCCGCGCCGGCAGAACCGACCTACCGGATTTCGAATCCGGACCCTTCAGCCACTTGGGTACATCTCCATATCATATAGCATCGGCCTTCCGAGGAGCCCGATGCTGGCGCTGCCATCCGGATTCCCCCGGATGATCTTACACCCATAGATCATACCAGTCCCTGAGGCCTCCGGTCAATTCCCCTTCCACCTGTCACAAAAGTCCCACAGGCCCCGGTCAGGCCTCTGTGATCCGGTAATTCATTTGAGCCAGATCCGCTCTCAGACAGATCTTGGCCCCATCCCTCTCATGACTAAGGGTCAGGATATGGCCTTCAGAGCGCGCTTTAAAATGATTTCCCTCTTCAAAGGCGGGATGCTCATTTCGCAGCCTCAGCAGGCGCAGCTGCTCTTTGACCAGGGGAAGCTCCATGCGACGTCTGGCTTCCCGGGCTGTCAGGTTGCTGCGGTTAATCTCCTTGTGTCCGCCCTCTCCGGCCCGCTTCATGGCCTCATAGTCGTTGGCTCCGCCCAGAAGGTCCAAGTACCAGACCTGGGGCTTGCCCGGCATAAAGATCTGAAGTGCGCGCGCCATGAGCATTTTTCTGTCATCCTCGCCCAGGGCGGAATAATAGCTTGTATTGACCTGATAATAGATGTTCCTGGCCCCGTGCAGGTTCTTGACATAGCCTCCCCTCTTTACCATGAGGTCGATCAGGTCCTGTATGCGCCTCTCCGGGAGGAGTCCCTTTAAGTCCAGCATGGGAATCCCATCGTGGCAGCCCAGCATATTGACCAGGGAAATTCCCCTCTCTGTCACTTCTTCGGCCCAGGCAGCCAGGCGGCCTCCGTCGCCGGACTCGATCGCGTCGATGACCAGGCCGGGCAGGAAGAAATCATAGACCATGTAGCCCCGCTCACCGATCTTTCGGTAGATCCCCTCCTCATAGGAGGCGTGGATCTCCGGCAGAAGCCTGAGGCCCCTCCTCTTGGCCAGGTCATGAACCCGCTCGAGCAGGTCCCAGGTTTCCGGCTCATTTAAGAAGTTCTTCTTGCCCACAGCCTTTGGGGCGTAGGCGAAGGCGTCCAGGCGGAGAATCGACGCTCCATAGGAGGCGATCTTATCCAGGACCTCCTCATAGAAGTCCCAGACCTTGGGCGAGCGGATGTTCAGATCCATCTGCCCCTGATAGCGTTTCTTGCCATTCTCCTCCCAGACCTTCTGATAGAAGGTGTTCCAGTAGGGGTGCATGCTCTGGTCGGGGAACTGAACCATGAGAATGGGCAGGCCGGGCTTGCGGAAGAACATATCCCTGATGTACTTGTCCTCGGGCTGGATATAGCCCTCCTTTGTCATAGAACCGCAGCCCCTCCAGAACTCGTTCCAGTCGATGAAGAAATCCCTGTACTCGGACTCCTTCCCCCTGGCCAGAAGATCCTGGAATTGGGGAGACATGGCAGAGGCGTGATTTAAGATGAAATCCAGCTTGAGATCTAGGCCCATATCCCGCATTCTGCGAAGGTCCGACCGGCTGGCCAGGTCCTCGTTGATGTCGTAGTCCACAACACAAAAGCCCCGGTCCAGGTCCGAGTGATAGAGGCTTGGAAGCAGGTAAAAGGACTTAAAGGCCCCCTTCCACTCCTCTTCCAAAAGACTTACCGTCTCTCCCAGACAGGAGCCGATACTGTCAGGATAAGCGTTGAGCATAGGACCGTTCTGATTCATGCAATCTCTCCTTCCGCCTGCGCCTCCCGCATCCGCAGTCGAACGCGAACTCAGCAACTCTTACAGCAAGTCCCTCATCAGGCTCTGAAATTCCTCATGAGTCAAAAACTCTCCCTGCCTGGATACGATCAACTTGGCCTTATGGGCCTGGGCCGCCAGCTTCTTCTGCTCCAGCTCCAGCACCATGGAGACAAAGGGGGAGTCCACATGGCCGTCTCTTGCCCTGGCCCTGCGAAATTCCAGCGTCTCCTGGGGCGTGCTGTTGAGCAGAACCGGGAAATCAACGCCCCGGATATCATCCGAGTTGGCGTGGGTCCACTCCAAAATCAGGACATCAATGTCAGAAAAATCCACCTTTTCGTAAGAGACTTCTCCCGGCTTTCGCCCCATCCGCTTCATGGGAATCAGCCTGTCTCCCCTGTGGAAGGCCTTCAGAATCGCGTTGACCGTGTCAAAATCCTGCTCATCATCACTGCCCAGATAACGATCTAAGGCCTCTTTGCCGCCCTCGGCATAGACCCGCTCTCTCTTGGCGTCATTGAAAGCGGGAATCCGGTGGGGATAATTATCCCCGGACATGGTATAGGCCCCGATTCCGTCCTCGTTCAGACGGGCCCTGACGATGGCCGCAACTGTGGACTTGCCCACACCGGAGCCCCCGCAGAAGGCAATCACCGTCTTCGCCTGTCCGACCTCTCTTCGGCCGGCAATATAGTCTTTGACCACAGTATAGATCCTGTCGGCAATGGGGATAATGCCCTCTGTCACAGAGATCTTCTCTCCCGGCAAATCCCCGCCCCGTATCTTCTGGTAATCCATCGCCGCCTTCCTCTCTTAGAAAAATCTCCTCACAGGCAGGGATGCAGCCTCTCTTTTGCCGCTCGCTGCACCTTTCTCAAAAGGCACAGGCAATGTCGTTTTAAGAAATGTGCCGATAAAACATCCCTCCCCGCTGCTCCTCTCAGAGGCCGAGGAGCCTGGAATAGGCCGTAAGAACCCCCTGGGTCTGGCCTGATAAAACCTTCCTGGCCAGGGTCTTGCCCAGCTGTACCCCCTCCTGATCGAAGGAGTTTAAGTTCCAGACAAAGCCCTGGAACATAATCTTATTCTCGAAATGAGCCAGAAGAGCGCCCAGAGCCTCCGGGGTCAGCTCCTCACCCACAATGATGGAAGAGGGACGTCCTCCCTTGAAGTTCTTATTTCGATTCTCGTCTTCCTTGCCGCAGGCAAAGGCCACTATCTGGGCTGCCACATTGGCGTCCAGCTTCTGCTGGCTGCTGGAGCCCTCAATCGTGACGTCATTAGCCCTCTGACTCCTCTTAAAGCCGACGAACTGCAGGGGGATAATATCGGTTCCCTGGTGCAGAAGCTGATAGAAGGAATGCTGGCCGTTGGTGCCTGGCTCTCCGAAGATTACGGGGCCTGTCGGATAATCCACCGGCTGGCCATCGCGGTTGACCGACTTGCCATTGGACTCCATGTCCAGCTGCTGCAGGTGGGCCGGGAACCGGGACAGGGCCTGTGAATAGGGGAGAACCGCCGTGCTCGGATAGCCAAGGATATTGCGCTCATAGACACCGATCAAAGCGTCCAGCATATCCGGATTCTTCATGGGATCCGTCTCTTTGGCCAGAAGATCCTCCGCGTGCGCCCCCTGAAGGAAGCGATCGAAGATCTCCGGTCCGAAGGCCAGAGAAAGAACCGCTCCGCCGACGCCGGAAGTGGAGGAGTAGCGGCCTCCGATGAAGTCATCCATATAAAAGGCCGTCAAAAAATCATCGCTGTGCGCCAGAGGGCTGGTCTCTGAGGTGACCGCGATCATGTGTCTGGCAGGCTCCAGGCCCTCCTTCCTAAGCGCGTCCATGACAAATGCCTGGTTGGTTAAAGTCTCTAAGGTTGTCCCGGACTTGGACACCAGAATAAAGATCGCGTGAGCCACATCGATCCCGGAGAGAACCGCCGTCGCGTCATCCGGGTCCACATTGGAGATAAAGTGGGCGTCCATCTGAAAACTCTGATTCGTCTTAGCCCAGCCCTCCAAGGCCAGGTACATGGCGCGGGGTCCCAGGTCAGAGCCCCCGATCCCGATCTGCACGACGCTGGTGAACTTCTCACCCTTCTCATTGCTGATCTGACCCCGGTGCACCTGGTTGGCGAAGTCCGCGATCCTCTCCTGCTCCCTGCGGTAGAAGTCTCTCTTATTGACTCCGTCGACAACCACGTCATCGCCCAGCTGCCCGCGGGTCAGCTGGTGCAGAACCAGACGCTGCTCCCCCGTATTCATCATGGCTCCATTGTAGAGGGCCCGATACTTGTCGGCCAGCTGAGCCTCCTCAGCCAGCTTGACCAAAGCGAGGAGGATCTTCTGATCCACTGCCTTTGCCGCGTAGTTATAGTTAAGCCCCGCTGCCATCGGCACATGACAGGTCTCCACCCTCGTTGCTCCCGCGGCAGAGTCCAGGGTCTCCTTTAAATCCATCGGCTTCGTCTCCGCGAAGAGCCGCAGGCTCTCTAACTGATCAAAATTCTTCCACTCCATGAATTCTCCTCCTGACGCATCTATGGCGGCTAAATCTTCCGATTCCGATCATACACCTTCTCCCGGGCCGGAACAATGACCCGGGACGATGACATCGTAGCGAATCGCCTTTCCCCGGATCCGGTAAGAGGGCCTTTGTCCTCCCAGGTCCGGCCCCTTTAAGGGCCGTTTGATCACAATCTTTTTCGGTCTGGCTGAAAGAGCCGCCTGCAGCAGCTCCTGCTCGTCGGCGGCCGGGCGCTCCAGATAGTGGAGAAGCTGAAACTTCTTCTTGACCAGAGCAGACTTTTTCCGCTCCGGGAACATGGGATCCAGATAGATCAGATCCCAATAGCCCGGCTGGGCCGCGCGCATCCAGGGAATCGAGTTTCCCTCGAGCAGACGCATGCCCGACACCAGCTGTCGCAGATAGATTTCCTCTCCCTCCCTGGCTCTTGTGATGCTGTCCTCCAGGAGCAGATGAATGATGGGATCTTGCTCGGCAAGTTCGACTGTAAAGCCGGCCGCGGCGAGAATCAGGGCATCCTCCCCCATTCCGGCTGTGGCGTCTAAGGCGCGCAGACCGTTGGGCCGCGGCCTTTCTTTGTCTTTTCCCGGACTCTCCGAAAGAGGATCCGCAGTCTGTTCTTTCTTTCGGAAACGCGCCGCCTTGATCAGCATTTCACGCTCCCAGCAGCCCGGACGAAGGCGGCCCAAAAAGCGCTCGAAATCCCCCTGATTGCGCATCCCATCCGCCAGCAGAGCGACTCCCTCTTCTGAGAATTCCACAATCAACTCATCGGGACAGGCAGGGCGCTGAGCTGTCAATGTCACCAGGGGAGCGCCCCAGATCCCGGCATAGAATTCCGCCCGCTTTCGCGCGGCGAGATATGCTTCCTCTTTCTCCCGGCTGTCCTCTTCCTCTGCTCTCCTGCCGCGGAGATAATCCCGGCGGACGGCAACCGTCAACTTCTTGTGTCCACACAAGCCGGACATCACATGGTCCTCAGTCTGGACAGGATCTGATCCACCCGGAGGATGGCCTCCTCCACCTGCTCTCTCGCCCGGCTGATCTTGCTCTGTACCATCCAGTCGGCAATGAAACCGTCAAAGAAATAGTCGGCAAAGCTCAGAAAATCACCCATGTTGATCCCGATCTCCTGAAACTCATCCACATCGGCCAGTTCCCGGCTGAAGCTGCGCAGCTCCGCCTTCGCGTCCTCAATCAGGCGCTGGGCATCGCCCATCTTGCCGTGCTTGATCATCGTCGTGAAGAAGCCGCCTCCGAACAGGTCGACAAGGCCCCAGTTTCCAGCGCTTCTCAGCTGGTCTCTCGCCAGCTCCAGCTTGTATTTGGCCCTCTGGCCCGCCTCGATCGCCTCCTGAATTTCTCTCTGTCTGTCGTAGGCCATTTTCCTTCCTCTCTGTCCGCAGTCAATGACGAAACATCTCTCTGACGAGGTCTTTTCGCGGGCATTTGATTGCCATGCATCAAAGCCGGCAGCTTACCACTGAGCTTAGTACTGATAGAAACCCTCTCCGGCATTGACCCCGGTCTTTCCGGCGTCGATCTTCTCCTTGAGGATGGCTGCGATTTTGCCCTGGGTACTGGTCGGATCCTTGGCGGCGGGATGCATGATTACAATATTATAGGCCGTCGTCAGGCCCACGATATCGAGGATCTGGAAGGGGCCATAGGGGGCTCCTGTCCCCAGCTTCCAGGTCTTGTCGATCGTCTCGAAATCCCCGACCCCGTTGGCCAGCAGACCCTCCGCCGCGGTCAAAAAGGGAACCAGCATGGAATTCAGGATGTATCCGGGCTGCTCCTTTAGAACCTTGAGGGGGATCATGTTGATCTGTTCGGCGAATTCTACCACCTGATCATAGTAGACCTGCTTGGTGCCGGCGTGCCCCATCACCTCTGCCGTATTGCTCCGGTAGATATTATTGGCGAAATGCAGGGCTAAAAACTTGTCCGGGCGGCCGGTAAACTGTGCGAAGGAACTGGGCAGAAGGGTAGAGGAATTGGTTGCAATCACCGTTCTCTCCGGCAGATACTTGGCCAGCTCTGTGTAGAAGGCTTCCTTCTCCTCAATATTCTCGGCAATCGCCTCAATCACCAGATCTGCGTCCTTAGCCGCCTCCTCGTAAGAGGTTGTCAGCTCGATGCTCCTGTAAGCCTTCTCAACCCGCCCCTTCAGCTCCTCAATCTCCGCCTCGGACAGATTCTGCTTCTTTGACAAACCGCGGGCATAGGCCGCGGGATTGTGCTTCATCTCCTCGAGAATTCCCAAATAGATCTTGTACAGGCGGTCTAGCTTGGGCTGACAGCGGCCGATGGAGGCCTGGCTGCGCAGCCAGATCTTCACATGAAAGCCGGTGTAGGCCGCCTGAAAGGCGATCTGGCTTCCCAGGACGCCGCCGCCCGCAACAGTAATGTTATGAAAGCTCATAGATTCTCCTCCTTAAATAAAAATATTCAATCCGATCCCTAATGAATCAATTCGATCCACTCCACGAAGCATGGACACATATTCCGCGAATTTCCCCTGTCATGGATCTTCCCTCACAGGAAGTATAACAAAGAATACCACCCGGGAGCCAGACTCTCAGGTGGTATTTCCAACAAACTCTTGAATTGCAGCCGCTTTAATTGTTAATGTGTCCGTGGTGGGCAGGGAAACTGTGCTCTGTCATAGGCAGGAAGGTGTAACCGTTCTGCAGGGCCCAGGAAATAAAGCCGTCCATGGAATTAACCGTAAAATCCTTAATATCGTGGCAGAGGATGACGGATACCCGGTTGTTCGATACGCCTCTGACGCAGTTGTCATAGACCGCCTGTGAGGTCCGGACCTCTCCTCCGTCACCGGAACTGACATTCCAATCGGCATAGGTGTAGCCCTTCTCCTTCGCCTGCTCCACCAGCTGGGTCATAATCCCCGCTGTGTACTTCTTGGAGATGGCATTGGAAGAACCGCCGGGGAAACGGAAGAGATTCACCGACTTGCCCGTCTTCTCTTCAATCAGCTTCTTCATCTGATCATAGTCCGTCCAGTAGTTATCGGTGCTGGCGTAGACCTGGCTGTAGATATGCGTATAGGAGTGGATCGCAACGGTATGCCCTTCATTCGCCTCCCTGGTAAGCAGATCCTGATAGTGGGGAAACTGATTGGTTGTAAAGAAAGTCACCTTGACATTATACTTCTTCAGGATATCCAAGAGCTGGCCCGTATACTTGCCCGGGCCGTCATCGAAGGTCAGATAGATAATCTTGCCCTCGGTCGGCGTGTCCGTCCCCTCGCTGGCGACATCGCTCGGGGCGTCCTTGCTGACGGTCACCTGTCTCGTACAAGTTGTCGTATTGTTGTGGGCGTCTGTCACCGAATAGGTCAGTGTGTAGCTGCCCTCCTTGTCCGTATCGACCGTCCCCTCGACTTGGACCTTGTCCGTAATATCCCCGTCGACATTATCCACGGCGGAATACTTATCTTCGTACTTGCTCTTTAAGGCAACACTTATCTTATCTCCGCCAACCAGGGTAATGACCGGGGGCACCTTGTCGTCATAGTTGATCTGTCTGGTCTTGGTCGCCGTATTTCCGGCATTATCCGTCACCGTATAGGTGACCACTCCGGCCTCTTCCTTCCTCTGCACCTTATCGGTGACATCCCCGTCGACAGCATCCACAGCAGAGTATCCCTCTTCCTCATAGGCCTTGCCCGGAAGGGTATAAGAATCCGGCTTGGTTACCAGGGTGATCTCCGGGGCGGACAGGTCCTTAACAGAAATAACCCTGTCCTCATTCATGTGCCAGAGGAAACGATGCGCCGTATAGTGAACGGTATAATCCCCAAGCTTTCCGGTATCAACAGTCCCGGTCACCTCAAGCTTCGCCGGTATTTTTACAAATCTCAGAATGCTCCCGGTCAAATAGGCCCGGGCGTCTTTTGCGTCCCATGCGGACTGATAGTCAACCGCACTGGCCCCGTCCTGCGGGTTTTTCGCCTCAATCTTCCAGCGATTGATTCCAAACAAAAAAATAAGCACAAGAAGCAATATTCCCGCCAGCTTCCAGATCAACGGGGTATGTCTCCAGCGCCTGCGAATCTGCTGCAACATCAATTTATCTCCTCAATATTCCTTCCCCGGCAAGCAGCCGGGATAAAATTCAAACATCCCTGCAGGGCAAATCGACCGAGCGCTCGATATGCCAAAGAGAAGTTTTACAGTATGGCTGTGATCGCCGTTATCAATCCGAAGATAACGCCGCGGCAAAAGGCTGGATAGGAGTTCCCTTGATTCCATTCAGATTATGGATAATCTGTGGGATGTAAGACACATACATAATAATCGACAAGGCTGTTCCGACCCAGCCGAAGATCTCCAGCTTCTTCTCTGACATATGACTACCTCTTTTTTTTATTAAAATAACACCCATGCGCTGTGTTCGTGAACAGCCTGTGAATCGTACAATATCACCCTTCATACATAATGTCAAAGGCAGATTCCCTGACCATCAATCCCCCTCTTTTCCTTTCGCTTTCTCTCAACTGCCCTCGAATAATTGACCTCTATTATATTTTACCTTACGCAATTAGCCCAAACGTCGATACCGACTCCGATTTTAACAAAATCGAATCCGTTGATAGAATCGAATATGTAGCAACACAATGAAGTGATTTTACAGAAAAGGAACAAGAAGAGATCCGGTCGGGACTTTTTCTCAGGCCGCTTTGGCGTCTTCCGCCATGGTGTATCTCCATTTGGCAACCGCCGTCGCGATGACGATCACGTAGCCGATCATCGACCATACATCCGGAAGCTCGGCGAAAAAGAGGAGGCCCCAGAGGGAGGCGAAGAGCACCTGAGAATAATCAAAGACAGAAATTTCCTTGGCCGGTGCCAGCTGATAGGCCTTGGTAATCGCGAACTGAGCCAGGGCCGCACAGATCCCCGCCCCCAGCAGACAGGCCCATTGTGCTGCCGACATTGGATGAAAATCAAAGACCATGAAAGGCAAACTGAGTAAACTGGTAAATGTGGAGAAGAAGGCCACAATCAGAGGTCCTCTCTCCCCCTGCATCCCCAATTTGCGAACAAAGGTATAGGCAAAGCCCGCTCCCATTCCGCCAAAAAGACCGGCCAGGGCCGGCAGAGAGGCCAGCCCCGCCGTGGGGCGAACCACAAAGCTGGCCCCGATGAAGGCCAGAATGACAAAGAGAACCTCCTTCTTTCTGGGGATCTCGGACAGGATAAAAACGGATGCGATGATAGCCCAGAAGGGCGACAACTTATTGAGCAGGTTGGCATCCGCTAAAGCCATGTGATCGATGGCCCAGAAGTTGGCAATCATCCCCAGGCCTCCGCAGAGAGAACGAAAAAAGAGAGAGGGCAGACTGCCCTTTTTGATCTTCAGCTTCTCTTCCGTTCCCATCAGCGTCATGATTGCAATAACCGCAGCAATGGCATTGCGAAAGAAACTCTTCTGCATGGTGGGCAGGTCCCCGGACATGCGGACAAAGAGAGCCATCAGAGAGAAGAAAAAGGAATCAATGATAACCAGAAGAATCCCCGCCAAGTGGGGATTCTTCTTTATGAATCGAGTGACAAATAAAGGCATATCCCTGTCCTTTCTGAAGATATACGGACGAAATCCTCCAATTGCATTTTTCTGTCACATGAAGTATCGCGCTCTTCTGCCGACAATCCACAGGTATGATCTTATACTGATCATACCTGCGGATTTATGCATGACAACGGTGCCCTCCTGGAATACGTATTCGCCTGCCGTTCCTATTTGCCGGCGATTTCCCCCGTCTGTTCCTGTCTCTCCCTCTCTCGGACCAGACGCACAAGAACAGGGGACAAAAGCAGGAGGGCAATCAGGTTGGGGATTGCCATCAGACCGTTGAAGGTCTCGGCGATATCCCAGAGCATACCAAGATCCATTGTAGCGCCGACAATGGCGACCAGAGAGTAAAGAACCAGAAAGGGCTTGACCAGCCTGTGACCGAAGAGGAACTCCACGCAGCGGGAGCCGTAGAGCCCCCAGCCAATCGTGGTAGAAAAGGCGAAGCAGACCAGAGCAATCATGGTAAAGCCCGAAACCCAGCTTCCGTAGGTCGTCGTGAAACCCAAAATCGTCAGTTCCGCTCCGGCCGCCTGCCCGTAGGCCACGGGGACCCCCGAGCAGAGGATAATCAGGGCCGTCAGAGTACAGATGACAATGGTATCCATAAAGACCTCAAAAATGCCAAAGAGTCCCTGGCCGACCGCGTCATCCGTATCCGCTGTGGAGTGGGCGATGGAGCCCGTCCCAAGGCCGGCCTCATTGGAGAAAATCCCCCTGGACACCCCCTTTTTAAGAGATAAAAAGGCAGACCCGATCAGTCCTCCCGTCACCCCCTGCGGGGTAAATGCCCCGGCAAAGATCATGCGCATGACGGCGGGGACATTTCTCCAATTGAGAAGAACAACTCCCAGGCCCAAAATAATATAGAGCAGGGCCATAAAGGGAACCAGCTTCTCCGTCACGGAACCGATCCTCTTAATTCCTCCCAACAGGACCAGAGCGACCAGACCCGCAATGACAAGTCCAAGCGCCAGATCCAGCTTGGGGTGACTGCCTGAGGCCAGAAGGCCGAAGCTGTCTAAGAAGCTGTCTACGGAGGTGACAATGGTATTGACCTGGGTGGCATTGCCCGTTCCAAAGACCGTCAGCACACCGAACGCCGCATAGGCAAAGGCCAGCCAGAGCCAGCCCTTTCCAAGCCCGTTCTTAATGTAGTACATGGGACCGCCCACATGCTCTCCTCTGGGATTGGTCTCCCGAAAATGAACGGCCAAAGTCACCTCAGCGAACTTTGTACACATGCCCAGGAAGGCGGAACACCACATCCAGAAGACAGCCCCCGGCCCTCCAAGGGCAAGAGCTCCGGCCACCCCGGCGATATTACCGGTTCCGACCGTTCCCGCCAGGGCTGTGCAGACCGCCTGGAAGGGAGACATCGTCCCCTCCCTGGCCTCGGTCCTGTCAAAAAGTTTGCCCAGGGTATTGCGCATGGCCGCAGGAAACCTGCGGACCTGAATCAGGCGTGTCCGAATAGTCAGAAAAATCCCGACACCAATAATGGCGGCCATGGCCGGCACTCCCCAGATGAAATTACTTACAGCCTGATTGACCTGCTGAATGACTCCTAACATAGAATGCCCCTGTTTCCCACACAAAAATCGTCTCTTACTTTAGCAAAAGGAGCTGTCAAAAAACAAGTACCGGACAGCCGAAGACATTCGTCTTCGTTACAGGTCGTCCTCAATTGCAGTGGAATGATGCGTGGTCTTCATCCGCATCGATGAACAGATCCTTTGCTGTACGGTTCTCATCCTGTTCCGGCTTATCCTTTTCCACGGGAAATTCTAACGCATGGATCTTCTCTTTGACGGCTTCCCCGCAGTGGCGTTTATGTTATAGCAAAATTAGCAGAAAAGAACGAATCACGAGCCTCACGGGAGCGATCCTGTGGGACTTTTGCTTTGAAAGGAAAACTCCCCGCCACAGTGACGGGGAGCATTTTGTCAGTCGAGTTTCATATTGGCGAGCTGCCGTAGCTGATCGCGTTTGTTGTAGATGACGTTCATGATGTAGACCCGTTTGGTTTCCTCATCAATCCGGTAGTAGACATAGAAGTTCTTTGCCATGATTTCCCGGATTCCGCGTGAATGCCAGGGTTCGTCATCGACAGGTTTTATCCGGCCGGGCATTTCCGACAGCTTGCTTATCTCTTCACGGATCGCGCGGATATAGGAAAGCGCCGTATCCGGAACGAGCAGGACATCGGCAATATCATCGCGCAGTTCCACAAGATCTGTCGTGGCGTCCGGTGTCATGATGATTTCATAAAAATTCATTTATCTGAGGTTCCCTTCGAGTTCATCTAAAACCTCAGTGAACGGGCGGCCTTCGCCGCGGAGCGACTGCTCATAGCTGCGTGCAAGTTTTGCGTTCCGTTCGGCATCGGACATGGCATCAAGCGTTTTCGGTTCCTTCGGAATCGTAAGTGAGAAGGGAACGCCATGTCTGTATATGATCTGCCGGTAAAGAGAATTGATTACGACAGATACGGGGATACCGAGTTTCTGGAGAATATCTTCCGCCTCATTCTTGACATCAAATTCGACACGAGCGCTTACAGTTGCATCTTTCATGGTAACACCACCTTTCAAAACTATTGTGCTGCACAGTATTGTAGATTGCAATACAAGTTGAAAGAGGGATCACGTAAGTTTACTGTAGGGATTAAGTGGGCAGAGGTGCCCGTGACGTGAAGTAAGGTTTGCTTCTTTCATCGTCACGTACTCCTGTCCAAGGAGAGTAGTCAAGATATCACAATCAAAGCCCCCAGATGTGAACCTTAAACCATGCTTCTTTTGCTGCCGCGCTGCTGATGCTTGCCTGCATTGCGTCAAAGTATTTTCCATATGCCTGTCTGTGCTGGTTCTCCCACGGAAGCAGCGCATTCGATAAACCTTGCCCTGGCCGCTCCCCAGTTCTGAAGTATGTATTTCTTTCCCCGGGGTACTCTGACTTTCTCTCCTTCTGTCAGGCAAAAGACATTTGTCTCTGCATCATTCTATTGACTCCCGAATTCTCGTCAGCGCAGGAAAAGGCTTAAGATAAAGATCTCAATAATCGAGGCAATCCCCAGAACCAGAGTCCCCGCTGTCTGGGTCTTGTAACCGCGATCCGGGGACATCTCACCGAAGTTCGTGACAACCCAGAAGTAGGAGTCATTCGCATGAGACACTGTCATGGCTCCGGCACCGATGGCCATAACCACCAGGGTGATCTGCATGGGAGAGGTGAAGCCAAGGACGCCCAAAAGGGGCTGTACAATCCCCGCTGTAGTGGTAAGAGCAACCGTAGAAGAGCCCTGCGCTGTCTTGAAGATCGCCGCCAGGAGGAAGGGGAAGAGAATTCCCATGGCGGAGAATACACCTGCATGAGCGGAGATATACTTGACCATATCGGAGGAGGCGATCACCTTGCCTAAGACGCCGCCTGCCGCAGTCACAAAGAGGATGGGGCCGACCGTCTTTAAGGTCTCATTGACCAGATCATAGAAGTGTTCCACCTTCTTGGTCGTGATCAGCTGGAAGAAGGCGAAGAGAGTGCCGACTGCCAGAGCAATGATTGGTGTCCCAAGGAATTTGACCAGATTCGCGCCGGAACCGGACCACTTGGCCATGGCCGCGATTGAGGACAGGGCCATGAGGACGATCGGCACGATGATCGGCGCTAAGGCATTGAGGCCTCCGGGCAGTTTGCCATACTCAGCCACCAGTTCCTCATAGGTCTTGGTCATCAGATTGCGGTCCGCCTCGTCATCCGCCTTGACTTTCCGGCCGACCATAACCGCATAGATGTAACCGGCGATCAGGGGCAGAATGGAGCAGACGGCGCCCATACCCATCACCAGGAGCAGATTATCACCGACTCCCAGGGTATTGGCTGCCGCAATCGGGCCCGGTGTGGGCGGGATAAAAACGTGAGCGATATAAAGTCCGGCAGACAGGCCGAAGCTCATAGACACGGACGAAGCCATGGTGCGCTGTACCAGAGCCTTGCGGATGGGATTTAAGATGACGAAACCGGAGTCACAGAAGACCGGAATGGAGACCACCCAGCCCATCAGTTCCATGGCCAGAACCGGATGGTTCTTTCCGACCAGTTTAATGACCATGTCCGCAAGCTTCAAAGCGGCTCCGGTCTTCTCCAGGATCGTTCCGATTAAAGCCCCCAGGATAATGACGATTCCGATCGAGGTAAATGTCCCTGCGAATCCCTGTCCGATGACCGTTGCCAGACCTGCCGTCGTCTTTCCGTCCGCCCCCTTGACATCAACGAGCGGAATGCCCGCAAGAATCCCCAGTGCCAGTGAGACCAGCATAATGGCGATGAATGGATGTAACTTGAACTTTGAGATCAAAAGAATCATCAGCACAATAGCGATAATAAATGCAATAATCAGCGGAAAACCTGTCATAAATAACACCCCCTTTTTGATGTACGACTACTTCCACTTCAATGGAATTATCCTATCACTTTGCAGATTATTCTTACAGATTGCAAAATTACGAAAAATAGGGTGAATATTTGTGCACTTTTACAAATTCTCAGCTGTTGTTTTCTATTCTCTCACGGTAACCATCTTCTCTCGGCAACTTTCGGTAGGTCAACTCCAGAAAAGCTACATTGAGCACCGCGAAAAACGTCAGATAAACCGGCATGATCCATATGCCGATTCCATGTTGAAGCAGGCCGAAAACCATGGGCATTGCCGTACTGCCCACATAGGCAGACGCCATCTGAAGGCCGATGACCGCCGCACTGTACTTCCTTCCGAAATTCACGGGTGCCATGTGCTGAATGGCCGGATAGATGGGCCCCATTCCGATTCCAACGACCAAAAAACCGATCGCACCGATGAGATAGCCCTTAAGAGGGAGCAGAACCAGCAGTATCCCCAGCATTTCCACAATAATTCCGATCCGAATCCGTTTCCGGTCGCCGAAACGACTTGAGATGAAGGCTGCAATCAGCCTTCCCAGCATAAGTCCGCCGAAGATCAAGGCTCCGAAAGAGGCGATCTTCTCATCGCTGAGACCGGTTTTCGTGCCTGCGAAATAACTGGGAACCCAGAGGAAGCAGGTGGCCTCCCCGGAACAATAGGCAAAGAAGGCGATCAGAGTATAGATGACCCCTGGCCGACAGATCGTCGGCCCAATGCCGGCACTCTCTTTTTCCTCCTCCTCTTCATCCGATCTCCCCCGCTTCCAGAGGGGCAGGGAGAGAATGCAGACAGCCAAAATACCTGTCTGCAGAAAAGCCGTCCAGCGATAGCCTTCATTCCAGCGGGCCAGGCGCAGAGCCAAAGACATGATGCAGGGACTGATGACCGCGCCAACCCCATAGAAACAGTGCAGAAAATTCATAACCGCACCGGAATAATTGCTGGCCACATAGTGGTTGACCGAAGAGTCAATGGCCCCTGCCCCCAGGCCATAGGGAATGGCAAAGGCAAAGAGCAGCCAGTAACTGCCGCTGACTGAAAATCCCAGCAGGCCCAGAATCGTCAGCCCGATAGAGACAATCACAATCCACTGGGTCTTCACCGCCCGGATCAACCTTGGACTAAGCAGCGCCGAGATAATGGTCATAAAGGAAATGGTCATGGACACAAAGCCCGCATAGGACGAGGGCACGCCGAAGTCCAGCTGCATTCTGGGCCAGCCGGAACCCAGAAGGGAGTCCGGCAATCCCAGACTGATGAAGATCAGATAAATGACAGCAAGTAAGAAAGAGCCCATGTCATCTCCCGGCACATATAATCACAGTCAATACAGTTAATCTTGAAGATGATCTCCGTTGCATGATAGATGAAGCGGCAAATACTTTTCAAGAATAAAATCCAAAAATAAGCTTCCCATAATCATGCGCCCGAACGCCAAGCTTCACTTGTATCCTCCTCGCTTTCTTTAAATGCTATCCCCTGTCACTCATCCGTCGACCCCCAGACTTGGAGATTTTAAGACCATCCGTCTCTTCTACTGAACGATCTCGCCATTTTCATCCCAGAGGTCATGCCAGTCCCTGGCCCCCGGCCACAGGAAGACCTGACCCTTGACCAGACGATTGTTGGACTCCAATAACTGAATCCTGTCCATCTCTTCTTCTGTCAGAGGGTCACCGTCAATAGTGCTGGCAAGATTGCTGACGTATTCCGCCTCATGCACAGAGAAGGGAATGGGAATCGCCCCCCTCTGCACTGCCCATTTCAGGCAGATCAGGGCCGGATGGCACTTGTGAGCCGCCGCGATCTCCTGCATGATCGGCGTCTTCATATCGGCGACATCACCAGGCTCCATATCCCGCTCCGGCCTCTGGGGAGAACCGAGCGGCATGAAGCCGACCGGCTGGATCCCATGCCCCCGCAAATAGCAAAAGAGCTCTTCCTGCTGAAAGCATGGATGCTCCTCAAACTCACACATGGCCGGTTTGATCCGGCAGAGCGGCAGGACCGCCTTGAGCTTGGGAATCGTCATGCTGGACATTCCGATCCCGCGGGTCAGCCCCATATCCACCAGGCGCTCCATCTGCCGCCAGGTCTTCATGAAGCGCTCAACCGAAAAGGGCTTGGAATCGGGATTACGGCTGTCAACGTCACAGAAAGGCGCATGATAGTTAGGGAAGGGCCAGTGGAGGAAATACATATCCACATAATCCAGCTTCAAGTCCTTTAAGCTCTTTGCCAGGGCGATCAGGATATCGCCGTCTCCATGCATGTCATTCCAGGCCTTGGTCATAATGAAGAGATCCTCTCTCTTACAGATGCCGTCGCTGAAAGCCTTCTGAAAGACATCTCCGATCATGGCTTCATTGCCGTAGCAGGCGGCGCAGTCAAACATGCGGTAGCCCGCCTTGATTGCCCCGTACACTGCCTCTGCCACCTGGTCTGCCGTAAAGCGGTCAGACCCAAAGGTTCCCATCCCGATGCACGGCGCCTCTCTGCCGTCATTCAGCATAATTTTGGGAACACTGTCCGGATGAATTGTCTGCATACTAAATCCTCCTGTCTCTTTCATCTGTGATTCTGTTAACTGTATCCTGTTCTTACAGGCCGAACAGCCTGATAAAATCTCCTCAAAAAGATCTCTCCCGGCCCGAAACAGCCTGATAGAAGCCTCTCTCAAAGATCGTCCCGGCCTGAAACAACCTGATGGAAGCCTCTCTCAAAGATCGCCCCGGCCTGAAACAACCTGATGGAAGCCTCTCCTAAGAGCTCGGCCTGTCCCGAAAATATCTCCATCCCGGACACAACTCAGATTTCCTCAATCTCAACCAGCGGATAGATATCTTCCATATCCTCCTTCACAAAGAAGCCGGTCTCCTCACGAAGAGCCGCGGCAGCAGAAATGGCGCTGGCCCTTCTTAACATTTCCTTCAGGGAGAGCCCCTGGCTGAGGCCGAGGGCAAAGCCGGCGGTCATAGAGTCCCCACAGCCCACGGTATTGACTGCGTTGATTTTGGGAACTCTGGCCCTGTAAGTGCCCTCATCGCCGACCGCCAGAGCCCCGTCACCGCCAAGGGACACGACGACGATCTCCACCCCCTTTGCGTGCAGGAACTCTGCCGCACGCAGGATATTTTCCAGGTGATCGCAGCTCTTGCCGGTGAGCATGCGGATCTCATCCAGATTGGGCTTGATCATGGTCGGCCCCGCCTCAATCCCCCTTTCCAGGAGCTCTCCGCTGGTGTCCAAAATCACCTTCTTTTTGGCTTCTTTACAGATCTCAATCAGGTCCTGATAGGCCGAGCCATCCAGCCCCCTGGGTACGCTGCCGGACAAGGTCACCACATCCGCTTTTTGCACAAGCCCGGTGAACTTGTCCCGAAAGGCCTTAAAATCGTCTTCTCCCACAGTAAATCCGGGCTCCAGGTATTCCGTCTGGATATGATTGACACTGTCCCAGATATTGATGCAGGAACGGCTCTCCTCCTCCATATGATAAAAGGTCGGCGTAATCCCCATGGGACGCAGAGCCTCCTCGATGTAACGGCCCGCATAGCCTCCGACGAAGCCGGTGGCCAGGACCTCAGCGCCCGCAATGGCGGCGGGCTTGGACACATTTAAGCCCTTGCCTCCGGGACAGCTGCTGCACTCTATCACGCGGTTGACCTCGCCCATTTTCGCGTTCTCAACCACGTATCGCCTGTCAATGGCGGCATTTAATGTCACTGTCAGTATCATTCTTACGCCTCGCTGTCGATGAGAATCTTCCCCTTCACCGCCCCCGGCCTCTTGTAGAGCTCAAAGGCCTCATCAATCTTGCTCAGAGGGATGGTGCGAAAGACAAATGAGTCGTCCAGCTTTAAATCTCCGCTGGCAAAATAGTGAGCCACCAGTTCCCACTCATGTCCCGGGAAGGGAGCGCTGTAGGACATCCAGGACCCGGTCAGGCGAAATTCCTTGCGGTTGAGGTTCTCCCATTCCCGCACAGAGAAACTGAGTTCTCTGGTGGGCGTTCCGATAAAGCACAGCTCGGCCTTGTTTGCCGCCAGCTCAAATGCCATCTTCATTGTGACGGTATTGCCTGCCGTCTCAAACACATAGTCGAAGCCCCGTCCGCTCGTTATAGCCTTCGCCTCCTCCATGAAGCCCTCCCGCGAGCTGTTGATTCCCGCGGAGGCGCCCAGGCGCATTCCAAGCTCTAATCTCTCATCTACAATATCGAAGACGACGATCTGCCTTGCCCCAAAGATTTTAGCCCACTGCAGAGTCATCATGCCGACCGTCCCTCCCCCCAGGACAGCAACGGTTCTCCCTCCGACATAATTCGTCCTCTCCAGGCCGTGCAGAGCCACCGTGGCCGGCTCGAAAAAGGCCCCCTGGCGGAAGGAGACCGAGTCATCGAATTTCACGGCGTTTGTCTCCGGTACACAGACATACTCCGCAAAGCTCCCGAAGGAATGCGAACCAACGAAATCATAGTTCTTGCAGAGCGAATAGTTCCCCCTCTGGCAGTCCGCGCACTTCATGCAGGGAATCAGAGGGATCCCGGCCACGCGGTCGCCCGGCTTCAAGCTCGTCACATCCTCTCCGACCTCCTCCACAGTCCCCGAGAACTCGTGTCCCAAAACAATGGGGTAAAAATGCGCCGCCCGGCCGTTGACCCTGGGAATATCAGACCCGCAGATCCCGGTATATTTCACCTTGATCAAAACCTGATCTCTCCGGGGAACCGGTTTTTCAATATCCTCATAGCGAATGTCGCACATGGCGCGCAGCAGGCCGGCCTTCATCGTCTTTGCTGTCAACTGTCTCCTCCCTCTCTCATCATATCCTTGAGCTGGTCATATAACTTCCGATAGTTCCTGTAATTGGCCTCATAGACAAGCCTCTTGTCCGGGTCGGGCAGGTGCCTTCTTCGAACCTCAATAGTCTGATCCACCGCCCGGTCAAAATCCTCATACAGACCGACGCCGACTCCGGCCAACAGAGCTGCTCCCAGCGTCGTCGCCGTATCAGACGCCGGTACATCGACGGGCTTGCCGGTGACATCCGATTTGATCTGGGTCCAGAGGAGAGAGTTAGCACTTCCTCCCATGGCGCGAAGGACATCCACCTTGACTCCCAGGGACTCGGCGACATCGAGATTGTGCTTTAGGGAAAAGGCAACCCCCTCCATAGCCGCGCGAATCAGATGCCCCCTGGTCTTGGAAAAATCCAGTCCATAGAAGACACCATTGGCCTTTGGGTCCCAGATCGGAGAGCGCTCCCCCGCCATATAGGGGAGGAAGATCAGCCCCTCGCTTCCGGCCGCTACGGCATCCGCCTCCTCATTCAAAAGATCCAGGGACTTTCTCCCCTGCTTTTCGGCAAGGACTCTCTCATAGGCGCCAAATTCCTTCTCCAGCCAGCGCATCACACCGCCGCCTCCTGTGGTCCCGCCCTGTAAGAGCCAGCGATCCGGAACGACATGACAGCCTAAAATCAGCCTCGCGTCTCCCCGCGGCTGGTCCATGCAGATGCTCATCCCTCCGGCCTGGCCTCCCTGCTCCTGGGTCTGTCCCGGATGCAGGACACCCGTTCCCAGGGCTCCGCAGGCGGCATCCAGGCCACCGGCCACAACCGGGATTCCCTGGCAGAGTCCGCACTCTTTGGCCGCCTGAGCCGTCACCTTTCCCACAATGGCATGGCAGGGATAGATGTCCGGAAAAATATCTGTGGAAATGCCCATATCCCCGGCCATATCACCATCCCATCTTCCCCTTGCCATATCAAAGCAATGCAGGCCATAGCCCTGCGACAGGTCCTGCGAGAGATGACCGGTCAGACGATACGCAATATAGCTGTTGGACTGTAGAATCCAGCGGATTTTCCCGTACAGTTCAGGCATCTTCTTCTGATACCAGAGGATCTTTGGCGTGGTGTAGGAGGGCTGCAGGGGATTTCCGCACAAATCGAAGATCCTGTCTGCTCTGATTTTGGCATTCACCTCCCGGCAGATCTCAGACGCTCTCGTATCCATCCAGATGGGCGTCCTGCAAAGAACCTGTCCCTCATGATCCAGGGCGACGGCAGACCAGCTCTGGCCGGCAATTCCAATCCCTGCGATCTTTCGCGGATGAATGTGGCTCTTTTCTAAGACCCCGGGAAGTGTCCGGCAGACCGCGTTCCACCAGTCCTGCGGATCCTGTTCCGCCCAGCCGGGGTGTGGATAATAGACCCTGTAATCGCCCGTCCCGGAGGCCATCAAGCGCCCCTTTTGATCAAAGACGGCGACCTTGCAGGCGCTGGTCCCGATATCAATTCCCAACAAGTATGTCCCCATAAATTCCCCTCACAGATGTTCTGTCCGACAATATACTTCAGACTGCCAGGATTTTCCCGGATGCGTATCATTCTGCCCGGTATAAATACAGTTCTCTCAGATGTCCGGGGTTTCCTCCCCATCGCAAACTTCCTGACGACATGCAGACAATCCTTCCTCAAGCGCCGAGATTATCCTGTCCGCTAATTTGCCCGGATTCCCTGCATGTAAGCAATTCTTCCTCAAGTGCCCGGAATTACCCTCTCTGCAATTTCCTGTTAGAAAGCCCAGTCCTCACCTCTTCTGCCCTGACCCCGACGGACTTCCCCTCAACGTAATCGGTCGGCAGCACCACGGTTTGCGTCGGCCTCCCGGCATCGCCCGACAGGCGGGTCAAGAGCAGGTCCACCGCCTCCCTGGCAATCTCCCTGGTGGGCTGGGTGATAATACCAAGACGGGGGGCAATTGCCTTGGCAAACTCCAGATTGTCAAAGCCGATTACAGACAGCTCTTCGGGAATCCGAATCCCGGACTCGTTGATTTCTATCATGGCTCCGACTGTCATCTCGTAATTGGCGACAAGAACAGCCGTGATCTCAGGTTCTTCCTCCCGGAGCTTGTGCACGGCCCTGGCCCCGCCCTGAATCGTGTAATCACCGCAGACGACCATAGAATCTGAGACTTCCAATCCGGCGTCTGCCATGGCCGCCTGAAAGCCCCGCCTTCTGGCGGCGGCAGTATAGATATCCTGCGGACCGGTAATCAGTCCGATTTTTGTGTGCCCGGCTGCCCGGAATCGATCCACCGCCTTTTTGGCCGCGTCTTCGTTATCGACAAGCACACAGTCCGCGTCCAGCCCTCTGATCTTTCGATCAAGGACAACCACGGGACGCTTGCGGCGCAGGAAGGCCTTTAAAATTTCTCCGTTCTCCCCTGTCGGCATGACCATCAGGCCGTCCGCCCGCCTGCGCAGCAGAAAGGCAATGGCTTCCCTCTCTCGCGCGGGATCCGTGCGGCAGTCGCAGAGGATGGTCGCATAGCCCTTCTGCCGCAGAATATCTTCCGCCTCGGAGATAATCTCGGCGCAGAAGACATTGTTGAGCTCCGGAATCAAAATCCCGATCGTCCTGGTCCGGTTGGTCTTCAGGCCCCGGGCTGTCTCGTTGACTTCAAAGTGCAGCTTTTCAATCGCCGCCTCGATCTTAATCCGGTTCTTCTCCCGGACATTTCTCCCATTCAAATAGGAGGATATGGTCGCCAGACCAAGCCCTGTCTCCCGGGCAATATCCTTGATGGTCGCTCCCATAGATGCTCCTTGTCCTTCAGACAAATGCCTTTCCCACACATCCGCACATTTTCATGCGGGCAATCACCTGTTCTTTGACCGCCTCCATGGCAGCCAGTCCCAGCTTCTTGGGATCATAGGTCTTCGGAGCCTCGGCAAGCAGCTTCTTCACCGCGCCGGTATAGGCGACGCGAAGCTCAGTGGCGAAATTCACCTTGCACATCCCCTTGGACACGCACTCTCTGACGTCCGACTCACTGAGACCGGAAGCCCCGTGGAGCACCAGAGGAGCCTTGACCTTGGCAGCGATCTCCGCCACTCTTTCCTTATCCAGCACAGGCTCTCCCACATAAAAACCATGCGCTGTCCCGATGGCTACTGCCAGAGACGAAACGCCGGTCAACTCCTCAAATTGCCTGGCCTGATCCGGATCCGTATTCTGATCGGCATGCGCTTTTAAGTCATCCTCCTTGCCGCCGACCCTGCCGAGCTCAGCCTCCACCGGAATTCCGACTGCACAAGCCACATCGACCACACGCCGGGTCAGTGCGGCATTCTCCTCAAAAGGAAGCTTGGAGCCGTCAATCATGACCGATGTATATCCTGCCTTGATGGCCTGTATCGCGAGCTCAAAGCTGTCCCCATGGTCCAGATGGAGACAGACCGGGATCTCTGTCTTGTCCGCTTCCGCCCTCACCATGGCGACAAAGGTCTCCAGCGAACCGTAGCGGACCGTCGAGGGAGTCGTCTGCAGCATGACCGGCGCCTGCGCTTCCTCCGCGGCGGCGATGACCGCCTTGACCATCTCCATATTCTCTACATTGAAGGCTCCCACTGCGTAACGCCCTCTTTGGGCATCCGCAAGCATCTTGTCTGAAGTGACAAATGACATTTTCTCCTCCTTATGATTGATTATATCCGATAGCTTCTTATTTCCTTTTTCCCTGACATTACAAATCATCACAAAATCCGAAACGTTTCGGATTTATCTGTTCTAAGAGTAATTGACAGGGGATGAATTTACAAGTCCCTCTGGCAAGTATTGCGTGTTTTTTGACAAATATTTCACAGTTCCTGCGATGCTATTATTTCACGAGAGCTTTTTATTAGAAAACCCGGCCAATCTGCATTCTGAATACAGATTAGCCGGGCTCATAGGACCCAGACCCCTGATATTTTATTTCCGAAACTCAGGATCCAATATTTTATTTTGGGACTCCGTGCTCCGATATTTCATTCACGGGGTTTTTGCCCCGATATTCATTTGCAGGGCTCAGACCTTACAGACCTCCTGTCTCTCTTTCCCCGGATCAGCTAATCCAGATGAAAGAGGGGCTTTAAATCCACCGCCACCGGACTCTTGTCCGGGTTGGTCTCCATGATGTCCGCCATGAAGTCCCACCACTTGCGGTTAATCGCGGTGTCCGCCCCCTGGTTCCAGACTTCTTCATCCTCTATCTCGATATAGGCGAAGAGAGTCAGTGTCTCGCGGTCCAGGAAAATGGAATAGTTTTTGCCTCCGTGCGCGTGAATCATTTCAACCATCTCGGGCCAGAGTTCCCTGTGGCGGCGCTCATACTCCGCCTCCTGACCCGGATAGAGTTTCATCTTAAATCCCTTGACCATTAATATACACTCTTCCACTCGTTGATATTGCTGGGATCAAATTTGAAGGGAGCGCCCAGGATAATCTCGGTGCCGCCGTCAGAAGCCTTAACAACCTTATAGTCGCCCAGATCACACTTGAAGGTATCTCCCTCATTTCCCTTGATGCTTCCCGTCACAAGAGCTGCTGACGTATAGGCTCCAAGAGCGCCTAAGTCAATGGGGTTCCAGAGGAACATATAGGGGCAGGAATGTGCGTCGTCATTTCCGATGTAGGCTGCCATCTCAGAGGGAAGTCCCAGTCCGGTCAATTTGACAGAGGACTTCTTGTCCTGCAGAACCTTGGCCGCGGCAGAGATACCTACTGTCGTGGGGGAGCAGATGACCTTGAGCTTGGGATACTTCTGCAGGAGGGCCTGGGTCTGATCCGTAGACTTCTGCGCCTCGTCATCCCCGTAGGCCACCTCTACCAGTTCAAGCTTAGAGTACTTGCTGTCCTTCTCCATGTAGGACTTCATGGAACTGATCCAGGCATTCTGGTTGGTTGCCTGGGAAGACGCGGAGAGGATGGCGAACTGTCCCTCTCCTCCGGTGATATCATAGACCGCCTGAATCAGGGCAGATCCGATCTCGTCGGTACCTGCCTGATTGACATGAACCGCGCGGCTGGACGCGGCGACAGCAGAGTCTACGGAGCAGACCTTGATGCCTGCGTCCTTTGCCTCCTGCAGGGCTGCTGCCAGGGCATTCTCATCGTTGGCTGCCACACAGATGGAATCCACCTTCTGTGAGATCAGAGACTGGATGACTGTGATCTGCGCATCCGCAGTGGCTGATTCCGGATACTGAACGACAGCCTTGCCGCCCAGCTTCTGAACGGCGTTCTGGAAGCCCTCGGCCTCCTTCTCATTGAAGGGATTGCCCGCGCTCTTGGGAACAAGGGCGAAGGTCTTGCCGGACGCGCTCTCCGTCTTGGCATCTCCGCCCGACTTGTTGGACTCTTCCTTCTTAGAGTTCCCTCCGCATGCCGCGAAGAGCCCCACAGCCATGGTCATACATAAAAGCAAACTCAACACTTTCTTCTTCATGGTTTTCCTCCTTCTGTCTACCCCATGATTTCTATATCTATGAGTCCCTGAGGACACTCATATTCTTTTTTTCTACGCCTGCTTTCTTCTGGCCTTGAATCCGCCGGACATATTGGGGATCAGGACAGAGACAATCAGGAGAATGCCGATGATAATCAAGATGATCTGTGAATTTAAGTTCTTTTGTCCCAGACCGACCCTAAGACAGAGGATGGTAAAGGCCGCGATGAAGGCTCCCAGGATCTTTCCCTTTCCTCCTGTCGTGGACACCCCGCCGAATACAGCCATGGCAATGGCGTCCATCTCAAAGCCCTTGCCGGTCGTCGTATTGGCCCCATAGGTCGCCGCTGTCAAAAAGAGAGCGGCAAGACCGGAAAAGAGACCCATCAAAGCGTATGCGATAAAGATCGTCCGCTTCACCTTAATCCCGGAATAGAAAGATGTTCTCGCGTTGCTGCCGATGGCATAGAGCTTGCGTCCGTAATTCATCCTGGACGCGACGATGATGAAGACGATGCCTGTGAACACGACCAGAAAGAAACTGATCGGGAAGGGTCCGACTTTGGTTGACAGGATCTTAAATCCCCGAAAATCCTTGATCGAGACTGATCCTCCCTCACCCAGCATCAGCTCCGCTATCCCCCGGTATATGATCTGTGTTCCCAGCGTAATAATCATGGTCGGCAGCTCGCGGAATTCCACGGCCAGAAGGCCATTGATGGCCCCGCAGGCAAGACCCACAAGGAAGGTCAGAAGAAAAACGCCGACGAAGGGGATCTTAAGGTTGGATGCCATGCCGGCCGTCGTCGCGCAGAGGCAGACAATCGATCCGACCGAGATATCGATCTCTCCCAGAAGCAGAATGAAGGCCATGGGAAAGAGGAGAAAAATCTCCGCCAGATATTTGGGGCTCTCCCGCAGCAGATTGGTCGCGTTGTATACGGGAGAAATGCCGATACAGATGATATTGACGAGCACAAGCAGAACCACGAGCATGGACTCCCAGTTCAGCAGTCTGCTTGCCAGCGGCTTGTTCTCGGTTGCCGCAATCGTTCTTCCAGATTTTCCTGCCATAATATCCCCCTTAGATCTCTCTCTTCTCCAGCGTCGACCGAACCATAATCCTCTGCGTGATGACATTGGCAATGATTACCGCGACGATCAGAACCCCCTTGATGGTGTTCTGAGCCAAAGCCCCGATTCCGATCAGGGGCAGGGCCTTGGAAATAACCGCCAGAATCAGCGCTCCCAAAAGGGCGCCGATGACGCTGCCTCTGCCGCCACTCATGCTGACACCGCCGATGACACAGGCCGCGATGACGTCCATCTCCTTGCCGTACTGCATATTGGGCTGGGCTGACGCGTAGACCGATGTGGACAGGGCTCCGGACAGTCCTGCCAGCGTACCCATCAGGGTATAGACGGCGATCTTGACTCCATGGACATTGATTCCGGAAATCCCCGCCGCCTCTTCATTGGAGCCGACCGCGTAAATATTGCGGCCGAACTTGGTCCACTTCAAAATAACGAAGAAGAGCAGATAGCAGACGATCGTGACCAGGATGACATTGTTGATGCCCAGACTGCTCGTCAGAGCGAAGCTCTTGAACTCTCCCAGGGCGTCCGCACCGGCCCACTGGTCATTAGCCACAAGGTAGGCCAGACCCCGATAGATATACATGGCGCCCATGGTACAGATGATGGGAGCCACCCTTCCATAGGAGATAATTAGGCCGACCACAAGTCCGCAGACCGCCCCCATACCGATGGCGATGACAAAGCCCAGAAGCGTGCTTGACACCAGGCCGGTCTTAAAGAGCATGCCGACCGTCATCCCGGCAAATCCCAGGGTGGAGGCCACAGAGATATCAATCCCCCCGATCAGAAGAACCATGAGCATCCCTAACGAGAGGATCATGGTTACGGAATTGTTCTTGAGAATTTCCGTGATATTCTGCATGGACAAAAAGCCGGGGGACTTGATGGACACCAGCCCGATCAGGACAAGCAGGATCAGAAGGAGGGATATCTCTCTTGATCCGCCGATTTTCTTCAAAAATGACTTCTTCTCCATTAGACTTCTCTCCCCCCAGACTCCTTTTCCATGGCGAGCTCTAAAATCTTCTCCTGGCTCGCCTGGTCGACGGGCAGCTCTCCTGTGATTCTGCCCTTGCACATGACGTAGATCCGATCGCACATCCCCAGGATTTCAGGCATTTCCGAGGAGACCATGATGATGGCGTAGCCCTGTTTGGCCAGCTTGCTCATGATGCCGTAGATCTCCGACTTGGCACCGACGTCAACACCCTTGGTCGGCTCGTCCATGATGACCACCTTCATGTTGTCCTGGGCCAGGGCCTTGGCCACGACCACCTTCTGCTGGTTGCCGCCGGAGAGGGTCGACGCCGCGTCGAAGATGCTGACCGCCTTGGTGTCAACCCCTTCGAGGACCTCCTTGGCCAGCGTCCTCTCCCGGTTCTCATCGGTAAATCCCCGCTTAGAGAGCCGGTCATAGATGGGAAGAGTGACATTGCGTCCCAGTCCCCAGCTCATGATCAGTCCCGTCTTCTGCCGATCCTCCGGCAGAAGAACCAGACCTAGGTTCTTGGAGTCCGTGGGATTCTTGATGCGAACCTCCTTGCCCTCGACAAAAACCCGGCCATCCTTGTGTCCCGTGATCCCGCAGATCGCCTCGACGACTTCCGTTCGTCCCGCGCCGACCAGCCCGGTCAGTCCGACGATCTCGCCGGCCCTGACATGGAAGCTGACATCCTTGAAATAGCCCAGCCTGGAAAAGTTCTCGACGCGGAGCATGTCTTCTCCGACCTCCACCTTCTCCTTGGGATACATATCGCTGATTTCCCGGCCGACCATGTGCTTGATCAACTGGGCATTGCTGATCTCATCAACCTGATAGGTGCCAATGTACTGGCTGTCGCGAAAGACCGTAACCCGGGAGGCCAGCCGGTACATATCCTCAAAGCGGTGCGAGATGAAGATGACGGAAACTCCGTCGTCCCTTAATTTCTCTACAATTTTATAGAGCTTCTCGGACTCATTGGCCGTCAGAGCCGCTGTCGGCTCATCCAAAATCACGATCTTGGCGCGTGTTGACACCGCCTTGGCAATCTCAACCATCTGCTGCTGGGCGACGGACAGGGTTCCCATTTCCGCTGCGCTCTCGAAATCGGCATCCAGCTGATCCAGATAATCCTGGGCCAGGCGGTTCATCTCCTTCCACTGCATGAAACCGCCCTTGACCCGCTCGTGGTTCATAAAGATATTTTCCGTCACGGACAGGTCCGGGTAGGAGGTCGGATGCTGATAGACCGCGGCGATTCCCGCCGCCTGGGCATCTCTCGGCCCCCGGAAGGAGACCTTCTTGCCGTCCAGATACATCTCTCCCTCTTCCGCCTGGTGTACCCCTGTGATCACCTTGATAAAGGTTGATTTTCCGGCTCCGTTCTCCCCCATCAGGGCATGAATCTCCCCCCGCTTGAGTTGGAACTGCACATGATTCAATGCCTTGACGCCGGGAAAAATCTTGGTAATTCCCTTTAATTCCAATACATAATCAGACAAGCTCACGCCCCCCTTTTCCTGATAGACTCTCTCTGAAATTAATGCTAACAGCCGGAGTCATCCGCCAAAAGAGGAAATTTTTCTGATCCCGGGTATTATTTTTCTGTCATTCGACCGGGCAATCTTGTAGACTGAGGGCAAGGGTGAGAGGAGAAATTGGGATTATTATGACTTTACTGATCGTTGACGACGAAGAGCTGACCAGGCAGGGGATCCTGGGTTCGGTTGATTTTGCCGGATTGGGAATCGATCAGATTCTCAGCGCGAGAGACGGGGCGGAGGGAATTCGGATCGCTTGTGATCAGCCGGTTGATCTCCTTCTCTCGGATATCCGCATGCCCAAAATGGACGGTCTGACCATGGTCGGCGCCCTGCAGAAGACAAATCCTAACCTGGTCACCATCTTCATGAGCGGCTATACCGACCGGGAATACGTAAAGACCGCCCTGCGGCTCGGCGCTGTCAACTACATTGATAAGCCCATCGATATTGAAGAGCTGAGGAATGCCCTGCGAAAAGCCGTATCCCAGGTTCAGGCCAACCGCCTGCAGCAGGACAGCCACAAGAGGTCTCTAGAGCAGATATCCGAGACCCTTGCTTTTCAGCTGACCGTTCCCTACGCCCAGGACGCCGACCGGGTCGATCGTCTCTGGGCCGATTACTGCAGCTACTGTCGGGAAGACAAGGAAGATAACTTTCTCTATGTGAACTCCATTGTCGTCCAGTTAGAGGACGTCTCCTCTGTGATTCCACAGCTTCCCTCCATCCATCAGGGGCTTGCGCAGATGCTGGCCCCCCACGGTCTTCATGTCATTTCCAGCGAGAAACACCTCTACTATGTGGTCTACCATATCTACAGCGGCCAGAGATATCAGCCCCGGCAGATAGAGCTGGCCGCCAGTTTCCTGCGGGAGGCCTTCCTCCCCTTCAGCCGCTCTTATGTCGCCGTCGGAGAAATGGAGCAGGGAATCAGCAGGGCCTATCTCTCCTTTCAGTCCGCCGTTCTCCTCCTGCAGAGGGCTTTTTCCTGTCCACCCGGCAGCATCTTAAACCAGACCGACTGGTCTGAGATCCCAGAAGGTTCTCTGTCAGACCTGCAGGACTTGGGCCGCCTTCTGACAGATGCCCTGACTGACGGGCAAAAAGAAGCTGCGGACCAGTACAGGACAGAGCTTTCCGATCTCAGCCTCAAATCCCGGGCTCTGCTTCCCAGCCAGATCAAGTCTCTCTATATCGATCTCTTTCGCGAGCTCGACCATATCCGCGAAAAGCAGGGAATTGTCCCCTCGCCATTGAATCCTGCGGAATCCGTCATGGACCAGGTCAATGCCTGCTTCTGCCTGGATGACCTGAACCGGGGACTCAAGGACCGTATCCGGGCGTATTTCGAGGATCTCTCCTCTCAGAAGGCCGAAAACCAGACCATCTATCTGATCCGAAGCTATATCGGGCAGCATTACAGCCAGTCCTCGCTCTCCGTCAAGGACATCGCCGACTATGCCAACCTCTCCGTCTCCTACCTCTGCACCTTCTTCAAGGGCGAGACCGGGCAGACCCTGAATGCCTATCTGACCGATTTTCGGATGGAACGGGCCAAGCAGCTCCTGTCTGACCCCCGCAACCGGGTCAGCGAAATCTCCGGCATGGTCGGCTACAACGACGGCAACTATTTCAGCAAGAGCTTTCGAAAGTCGACCGGGCTCTCTCCCACAGAATTCCGCGAGAAACTCTGGAAATAGTAACCCCAAAGCGCCAGGTAACCGCTTCTCTTTCGCACTCGATGAGAGATTTTGGGACAGCGCCTGTAAAGGTCGTAACGAGGCTTCGCAATGAAAAAGATCCTTCTGAACCTGAAAATACGAACCAAGCTATCCCTTGTCCTCCTGGCCGCTGTCGTCATACCCGCTCTCCTCATCGGGCTTGCCTTCTCCGCGGACTTTCGCGATATGGTGATCTCCAACACCATCTCCCAGGCTCAGAAATCCTCCGCCAAGGCCTCTCCCATCCTGCGGGCCCTTGCCGTCCGCGCCCAGAATGTCGCCAACGACCTGTCCTCCTGTGCCTACTACCAGGAGCTCTTCTCATCTGCCTCCCCTGCCGATTTCAAAGAGGCGGCGCAGACCTCCCTGGCACAGGACTTTCTGACCAAGGCGCATTCCTATCAGTCAGAGGGCTATCAGACCCGGATCTACATCGATCTTCCGGAGGGGGACGACTTCTTCGCCAGTCCTACTGCTTCTCCTATATTCGCGCCCCTGACCCAGGCCAGAGGCCGCTATTGGTACGGCATTTTTCAGGCCTCTTCTGTCGATCACCTCTACTGCCCCTCCTCTTATCTGGGACCGATCGAGGCCAGCACCTACGGCGACAGCGCCTACATCCGCCGTTTTCGTTTTCTCTATCAGGGAAAGTCCCTGTCCGGCTATCTGGCTGTCTACTATTCCTCAGGCCTCTACCGACAGGCCCTGCGCGACAATCTGACCTTTTCCGACGGGGTCTCCTATCTGATCAACGACCGCAATCAGATCATCGCCGAGACCGACAGGGCCCGGTCCGCCACCTACCGCATCGACTACGGCCAGATCACTGACTATCTGGAGTCCTCCAACGCCTTTGTCGAGAAAAATGTCCTCGGATCCGATGTCTACGCTGCCTTCCACAGGATCCCCGGCCCCTCCTGGTACCTGGTGATCATCATCCCCAAGAGCAGCCTGATCCGCCAGGGCAATCAGATCATCCTGCGCTATCTCGCCATCATTTTCATCTGCATGGTCGGCGGTATTTTCATCGCTGAGCTTCTGGCCGGGTCTATCGTCCGGCGAATCCGCCAGGTCTCCGCCCAGATGTCCCAGGTCAAAGCCGACGATACTCCCTCTCCCATGCCCCCCTCTCCCTATAAGGATGAGGTGGGGCAGCTGGTGGATTCCTACAACTATATGGCCGGCCGCATCAACGCGCTTGTGGCCGAACAGCAGCGGATTTCCGAGGAAAAGACTATCGCTGAGTTCAACGCCCTGCAGGCCCAGATCAACCCCCATTTTCTCTACAACACCATGGATATGATCCACTGGATGGCTCAGGCCCGGCAGTACGACAAGGTGAGCGAGATTGTCATGCGCCTGTCCCGCTTCTACAAGCTGACCCTGTCAAAAAAAGACCCCGTCTCCACCATCGGAGACGAGATCGAACACGCCAGTATCTATGTCCAGCTGCAGAATATGCGCTTTGAAAATGCCATCGACCTGGTGGTGGACGTCCCGGACGAGCTGAACTCCTGCCATATTCCCAAGCTCACCCTCCAGCCCATCCTGGAGAATGCCATCCTCCACGGCATCCTGGAGAAAAACCCGCCGACCGGAACCATCGTCATCACTGCCTGGGAGGATGACGCCCTCTATCTGCTGATCTCGGACGACGGCGTCGGCATGGATCAGGAGCTTCTCGATCATCTTCTGACCTACACCCCCATGTCCAAGGCAAGCGGCTCCAATGTCGCCATCTACAACATCCACTCCCGCCTCCGCCTCCTCTACGGCGAGGGCTATGGGCTCAGCTACCAGTCAATCCCCGGCCGGGGGACAGAGGTGACCATACGAATCCCCAGGGAAAGGAGGTAAAAACTTATCTTACGTTATGTCACTACACAAGTCTTTACTGCAGGATCTTCGCTCCACAGAGGCTTAAGATCCACAAAGACATACAAGTAATTCGACGTCTGCCGCTCTGTTATTTGTGATCTGACGATCGTATTTCCGCAGGAAATAAGCCGAAGCACAGCTCCAGGCATATGACAATAGCTGTTGATAATCGCAATACTACAACCAAAGCAGAGCTGCTTACCGCATATCGCACTTACTCAAACTGTGTATGTGCGATATGCGGCGCGCGGCTCTCACAGGATTTCATTGTCCTGGTTTTGGATTTAAGGAGGTGCCTGCTCAGATCTCCCTTACAGAACCATCTTCACCGCGCCATACATACCGGCATCATTGCCCAGGGTTGCCAAAGCAAAGCGAGCCTCCTCAGAAGCGTGGAAGGCCTCCTCGACAAAATGCTTCTTGACGCTCTCAAGCAGGATGTCACCCGCCTTGGACACTCCGCCCCCGATCACATAAATCTCCGGATCAATCACACAGGAGATACGGGCGCAGGCCAGGCCGAGCATTCGCCCAACGAAATCCGCAATCTCCAGCGCCAGCGGATCACCTGCCTTAGCCGCGTCGTAGACATCCTTGGCCGTCAGCTTCTTATGCCTGCGAAGGGCAGACTCTCTCTGATCCGCCGACAGCACTTCATTGGCCTTGCGGACAATGCCTGTTGCTGAGGCATACTGCTCCAGATGCCCTTTCTTGCCACAGCCACAAGCCTGCTTCTCATGGGGATTCATAATCATATGCCCGATCTCTCCGCCTGCGCCGAAATTCCCCTCCACGATCTGACCGTTCAGGATAATGCCTCCGCCAACGCCAGTTCCAAGAGTAATCATAACCACATTATCATGTCCCTGGCCTCCCCCCTGCCACATCTCGCCGAGTGCGGCTGCATTGGCATCGTTGGCCACCTGGACATTTTCAACATCGGTCAGCATGCGCATCTTGGAAGCGACATCCGTCACGCCCCAGCCCAAATTGACGCACTTGTTGACGACCGAAGCGCCTAAAACCGGTCCCGGCACATCAATTCCAATGCCCAGCACCTTGTCCGAAGTAATTTCCTTCTTCTCAAGATATTCCCGAATCGAGGCAGCAATATCATCTAAGATCATTTCTCCATTATTCTCGGTGCGAGTCGGAATCTCCCATTTATCCTCCAACTTGCCGTCATCCGTAAAAATACCGATTTTAACCGTTGTTCCACCAATATCGATCCCGAATGCGTATTCTACTGCCATGTTCTTCCTCCCTCATACTCACTCGCTCCGGTTTTTTCAACAGACCCGGGCATGAACCCTGTATCATCTGACTTCCAGCCGCGGTCCAAAGCGGCTTCCAACACGCTATCATTCTTTTCTGTTATATTACCTCTTTTGCATGTTCTCTGCAGGGATTTTGATCGTTTTTCAATCCAGATCTCAAGACGGTGGAGTCCCTGCGAAGCACGGATTCCGCTGTCAGGAATACATTTCCTGTCAAAGGTCTGGCGGACCGATCCCCTCCTCATGCGAGGGCCCCTATGCTTTTGCTCCTCACATCTCCTCCACATAATGCACATAATCAAGTTCCCGGATCTCCTTGATCAGATCCGCCCGCTTGCCAAAGCGGTCCATCTCCAGTGAGATGACCATGGACGCATACTTCCAGGGATCCTGCATTTTCCTGGTCTCAATGATCTCTGTCTTCACATTGTGATCCCGCATCTTCTGCAGAAAAAACTCTATACTCTTGCCGTCCTCCAGCTCCAGATACAGATCGAAGACCTTAGCGTGTTTCTGTAAAAAGAGGTCAAAGCGGTTGAGAATGCGAAGCACAAGGGCAATAAAAATCAGGGCATAAACTGCCCCCTCCACGAAGCCGATGCCGATCGCCAAGCCCACGCAGGCGCAGGTCCAGAGCCCCGCCGCTGTCGTCAGTCCCTTGATCCGCTGCTTCTCCGTCACCAGAATCGTTCCGACGCCCAGGAAGCCGACGCCGCTGATAACCTGGGCGCCCAGCCTGGCCAGGTCGGCCTGATGGTCAAACTGTATCATCATATACTGGCTGGTCAGCATCACAAGGGCCGATCCCAGACAGACAAGGGCATGCGTCTTAATTCCGGCCCCGCGCCGTTTCAAGCCGCGGTCAATTCCAATGATGGTACCCATAACGGTGGCAATTGCCAGGCGGCCGATGATCGCCATAGTGGACCAGCCTGACAGGATATTCATCCACTCTCTCCACATGCTCTGCTTCTCCTATCTGCTTATATGGATTTCATCGCCAAGGCACTGTTGCATTACTCCTGAAGGCCTCCTGTACACGGCTCCTCTTCAGTGCCTTGCCGTCTTTACAACCATTATGCAAAAAGTCCTATGATTTTTGCAAATCACAAGCACAGATCTGACAATGCATATACTTACTTCCCGAACTCCTGGGCCATGACCTCCCTGACATAATCGCAGACAACCTTCATTCCACAGATATCGCAGTCCTCCATGACCTCGCGCGCCAAATGATCCAGCGCCCTGGTAATCTGCTCCGATTTATTTTGTCAGTTATAACTGATAAAATATCCATATTTTATTCTTTGTCAGTTGTAGCTGTCATAAATTATATTTTAAGCTGGTTTGTCAGTTATAGATATGCTATGCTCTTGACAGATTTCTCTAGAAAGGCGGTGAGGACATGATTCCACGTGAACAGTACATGCAGCGCATTCGGCCTTTTATCGGGAACGAACTGATCAAAATCCTGACGGGAATGCGCCGATCCGGCAAATCTGTCATGCTCGATCTGATCAAGGATGAACTGCGAGGCCAGGGTATTTCTGATGACAACTTCATCTCCTTCAACTTTGAGTCGCTTGCGAATACCAAATTCTGCAATGCAAGAGCTCTCTATGGGGAACTCAGCCGACGTATTGCATCGATCTCCGGCAAGTCCTATCTCTTCTTTGACGAGATCCAGGAGGTGACCGATTGGGAGCGCTGCATCAATTCTGCCCGTGTCGATTTCAACTGCGACATTTATATCACCGGTTCCAATGCCCATCTGCTCTCAACGGAACTGGCCACCTACCTGGGTGGGCGTTACACTGAATTTGTCATCTATCCCTTCTCTTTTCAAGAGTATCTAATAGGACGAAAGCAGACGGCCACCCGGATTGATCCCGCGAAGGAATTTCACAGCTATCTGGAGCTGGGCGGTATGCCCTTCCTGATCAATCTCCATGAGGAGCGGGAGGCTTCCCTTCAGTATCTGCGTGATGTATATAGTTCTGTCATCCTGAAGGATATCATCAAACGAAATAAGATTCGCGATGTCGATCTTCTCGAGCGAATAATCACCTACGTCATGGCCAATATAGGGCACACCTTCAGCGCACGGAGCATTTCCAACTACTTCAAGAGTGAAAATCGCAGGGTTGCTCCCGAAACAGTCCTCAACTACATCAGGGCCTGTTGTGACGCTTTTCTCTTTTGCAAGCTGCGCCGCGAGGATCTTGTCGGCAAGCACATCCTGTCTGTCAATGAGAAGTACTATCTGGTGGATCATGGCATTCGGCAGGCAGTCTATGGCGGAAACAATCGTGATATTGATCAGCTCCTTGAAAACATTGTCTGCATCGAGTTGATCCGTCGCGGCTACAATGTCACAATCGGTAAGGCCGGCGAGCAGGAAATCGACTTCGTCGCGGAGAGAGCCGACAAGAAGCTCTATGTCCAGGTTTGCTATCTGCTCTCGTCTCCCGAGACAATTGCCCGGGAATTCGGCGCCTATAAGCCTATCCGCGATCACTTCCCCAAGTACGTTATCTCTATGGATGAATTTGATATGAGCCGGGATGGTATCAAACACCAAAATATCAGAGACTTTCTGCTGGCGAAAGCATGGGACTAAATGAGCCAAAAGGCTTAAGACAGACAGGGGAAGGCATCGGTCCCAGAGCACCAGTGCCTTCCCTCTTATTTAAACTCAATTTTTCCCTATCCCTTTAAATCGATACGTCCACTGAGATGGATGATACATTGCATAGAACTCCGTATCATTATACTTATACGCTTTCAGTGTTTTTTCTTCTCGCTTTCCCTTCTGATAGATGATCCCTGGGATTTCACTTAGCCCCTTCAATTTCTCTTGATCGAAATATGCTTCGAAGATATCCTTTACCAGAAAGACTTTTTTGCATTCTCCCTCACCAAAAGAATCAATAATTTCTTGCACACGTTTCCTCTTTTCGCATGCCTTCATATTTTTATAGTTTTCCGAGAGCTTATTCCCCCCGCTTTCAAATGTGATATTGGTATAAGAACACTTCTTTAATTCTCCAGCCCCAGCATTCATGGAAACCTTTTCTAAAATTTCAAGGAGATGACGCTTTACTCTCTTTTCTCCTCCTTTTAATTTGTCATCCGGTTCCCATAACTTACAGTACCAAAGATAATTCCCCTTTAATCTTGATTTGGCTTGCTTCTCATCCTCACCCGATATATTTTGTCCACTCGATGCATCTCCTGGTTCACGCGATACAAACAGAACCCCATTCGGCTCTTTCGCCTTGAATGTGATCCCATTACTGTAGTCAGGTTTCCCATATTTTCCAAAGTCTTCTTCCATCCAATCCTCACATCATTCGTCACTGACAATTACGTCAAACAGGAAACACCCCGGTTCAAATCTGCGGATACCGATTTACAGCGTCACCCCATCCTTGAAGATGGCGATATCCCTGCAGCCGCTCTTCTCGGCCTGGGTTCTTTGGCCAGAAGCCACGGCGAGGACAAAGTCCAAAAGCCTGTCGCCGGCCTGATCCAGAGTCTCAAGTCCATCCGCCACGGTGCCCGCGTTAAAGTCAATCCAGTTCTTCTTCCGGGCGGCCAGCGGGCTGTTGGTCGCGATCTTGGCGGTGGGTACCGGCGCCCCGAACGGGGTGCCCCGCCCTGTGGTGAAGAGAATCATATGGGCTCCGCTGGCCGCGAGGTCTGTCGAAGAGACCAGATCATTGCCCGGCCCATAGAGGATATTCAGTCCCTTCTTGCTGACCGGGCAGGCATAATCTAAGACATCCACGATCTGGGCCGAACCGCCCTTCTGGACGCAGCCGCAGGATTTGTCCTCCAGTGTTGTGATCCCTCCCGCCTTGTTGCCCGGACTGGGATTCTCGTAGACAGTCTGTCCATGATCCACGAAGTACTTCTTGAATCGGTTGACCATGGCGACGGCCTTGTCAAAGGTCGCCTGATCCTTGCACCTCGCGAAGAGAATATTCTCTGCCCCGAACATCTCCGGGACCTCCGTCAGAACCGTCGACCCTCCCAGGGCAATCAGGCGGTCAGAGAAACGTCCCACCGTCGGATTCGCTGTGATTCCGGAGAGGCCGTCGGATCCCCCGCACTTGAGTCCGACCACCAGCTCCGAGGCAGGAATCGGCTCCCGTTCAAAGCGATCGGCATAAGAGACCAGCTCCTTTAGGAGCTTCCGCCCCTCCTCGTACTCATCCTCCACATCCTGGCAGACCAGAAATTTAACCCGATCGGGATCATAATCTCCTAAAGCTTCTAAGAAGAGCTCCCGGGTCAAATTCTCGCAACCTAAGAAGACGCAGAGAACCCCCGCTGCATTAGGATGACGGACCAGTGACGTCAGCAGGCGTCTGGTAGCGTCCAGATCCCCGCCCAGCTGTGAGCACCCATAGGGATGGGCAAAGGAATACATGCCCTCGATGTTCCCCCGGACCAGACCCTGGTTCTCCCTTGCCAGACCTCCCGCAATATCATTGACACAGCCGACGACGGGCAAAATCCAGATCTCATTGCGGATAGCCGCTCTTCCGTCCGCCCGGCGATAGCCCTCGAAGGTGCGCTCAGGCAGCTCGGGCAGAGGAAAGACCTGATGATCATAGTGATAGTCCGCTGTCTCCGTCAGAGCCGTCCTGACATTGTGGGTATGCACCCAGGCACCGGCCCTGATCTCCTCTTTAACGATGGCGATTGGGTTGCCATACTTGATCACCCGGCCCCCCGCAGGGATATCTGTCAGGGCGACCTTGTGTCCCCTCTTTACATTCTCAAGGAGGGTGAGCGATTCCCCTCTTATCGAGACATCTCTGGCTGTATCCGGCTGATCTGAATGTGCATTCCCTTGCCCCTGACCCGGATTTGAAACGACATCTGCCTTCCCCGCCATCTGCCCCTGGTCAATTTGAGACAGGTCGATTTCAGACAGATCTATCTGCTCCCCCTCTTTTAAATCCTCAAGAGCTACCAGGACATTGTCTCTGGGATGAATATGAATATATCGCATTGTTCTACCTCTCGCTCCCCTGCGCCGTCGTCTTTCAAGGGCGCATTTACCAGCACCTCCATCACGTTTCAAGAATGCGCTTGGCTGCACCGCCGTCGTATTCCAAGGACGCGCTTGACCGCACCGACGTCGTATTTCAAGGACGCGCCTGCCCTTGTCACGGATGGCGCTTTTCTAACCCGATCAGGTATTATTTCAGGACAGTTCTATCTCCCTTCGGAGCTCAAAGCACTGAGGCATAGGCTTCCCTTGCCCCCTGCTCCCGGATCAGCTCCAAATCGCGGCTGACCTGCTCTGTCAGACCCGGAACAGCGTTCAGATTCTGATCCCACATCTTCTCATTCCCCAGGACCGCCGCGGTCAGTGTCGCCGCGTTATCCTTCCTGTGTTCCCAGTAGAAGTCCAAAACCCAATCATCATCCTGGATCTGATAGTCATCTCCTGCCGGGCGACGGGCCAGGATCGCGTCCGCGGTCCTCTCCTTCAAGTCATTGCTGAAGAAGGCGATATAGGCGGCGAAGCCCATGCAAAGAGCCTGCGGCAGCTTGCCGAATTTCTCCTGATATTCCAGGAGTGAGGGCAGGTCTCTGGCCTTCCACTTGGACGTGGAGTTCAAGGAGATGGACAAAAGCTGATGATCGACAAAGGGATTGTTGAAGCGGTCTGTCACTGCCGCCGCGAAATTCTCGCAGTCCTCCCGGTCCAGAGGCAGAATGGGGATGACCTCGTCATAGAGAATCTTGTTCATGAATCCGTGGATAATCTCGTCCTCCATACAGTCGCGAACGATATTCTCCCCCGCCAGATAGGCTCCCAGAACAAAACCCGTGTGGGCGCCATTTAAGATGCGCACCTTGCGTTTCTTATAGGGGGCAACCTGCTCGACCACGTGGACATTGAGTCCCGCTCTCTTAAATGGCAGACGATCCTCAAGTTCCGCAGGTCCCTCAATATACCAGACGCCGAACACCTCTCCTACGTCTAACAGCTGATCTTCATAGCCGTTGATTTGGTTTAATTCGTCGACTTCTCTCTGATCGCGAATGCGCCCCGGGACAATCCGGTCTACCAGGGTTGAGCAGAAGAGGTTCTCCTTCTCGATCCATCTGGCGAATCCCGCCTCGAGATGCCAGTCCTCAATGTGCTTTTGAACGATCTTCTCAAGCTCTCTTCCATTGTTGTCGATCAGCTCGCAGGAGAGGATGGTCAGCCCCTTCTTTCCCGCCTTGTAGCGCTCGTAGAGCAGGGCGGTCAGCTTGGCCGGGAAGGAGACGGGCGGCGCCTGATCCAGGCTTGCCTGGGGGTCGTACGCGATCCCGGCCTCCGTCGTATTGGACGCGATGTATTCCAGGTCATCCGAGCAGGCAATCACCTTGACCTTGAGCCAGTCCTCGACATTGTATGGATTATAGCAGGCGTCAATGGCGGAGATCACCCGCTTTCGGTCCACCTTCTGCCCCTTCTCAGAGCCCCGCAGATAGAGAGTGTAGAGCCCCTCCTGCTGGTTGATCTGCTGAGTCAGTCCCTGGGCAATAGGCTGAACCACGGCCACCTTGCCATTGTAGCCCGCCTTCTCATTGGCCATGTCAAACCAGTAGTCCACGAAAGCCCGCAGGAAATTCCCCTCGCCGAACTGAAGGACCTTGACCGGAGCTCCCGGCTTCAGGATATACCCCTGGTAGTTGCTCTTTTCCAATACCCGATAATTAAGTAGACTCACCTGTTCACCTCTCCTGATTTTTCTGAATATCCCTTTTTACTGAATTTTTGTTTTTGCGGAAATGAAATATCCCCTTTCCCTTCCTTTATTCATGAATCCCGAAATAGCGCTCGGCATTGTAGTAGCTGATCCCCTCCACAATCTTCTTCAGGGAGGACTCGATGGCGGGATACTCTCCCTTCTCTACCCACTCTCCGATCAGATTGCAGGCGATCCGGCGGAAGTAGTCGTGCCTTGTATAGGAGAGGAAGGATCTGGAGTCGGTCAGCATGCCGACGAAATTGCCTAAAAGTCCAAGGTTCCCCAGAGACTTCATCTGCTTCTCCATCCCATCGCGCGTATCCTGGAACCACCAGGCAGCCCCCATCTGTATCTTGGAGGGAATCTCCTCAGACTGGAAACAGCCCAGCATAGCTCCGATGCGGTCGAAGTCAGCGGCATCCAGGGAGAAGAGGATGGTTCTGGGCAGTTCATTTGTCTCGTCCAGATCGCTCAAAAGGGAAGCCAGCGCCGGAATACAGTCATTCTGCGCGATCGTATCAAATCCGGTGTCCGGTCCCTCTGCGGCAAACATGCGGGCATTGGTATTGCGCAGGCAGGAGTAGTGGATCTCCATTACCATCCCCTCCCTGTGATAGGTTCTGGCCAGATGGGTCAGAAGAGTGGTCTGATACTCCTCCCTCTCCTCATCACTCAGGCTCTCCCCCTTCAGAGCCTTCTGATAGACCCTGTTTGCCTCCTCCATCGAGCAGGGGCGATACATGACGTAGTCAAGCCCGTGATCCGTCGCACGGCATCCGTGTCCTTTGAAGAAGGAAACCCGCTGATCTAAGGCGTCAAGAACATCCTCCATCGTATCCAGAGATTTTTTGCCCACCGCCTGGGCCAGCTGCTTCATGTAGTCGGCGAATCCCTCGCGGTGAATATTGATAGCCTTGTCCGGGCGGAAGGACGGGCATACCTGGAAGGAAACGCCCGGATCCGCCGCAATCTTCTCATGCCACTTGAGATCGTCGACAGGGTCGTCTGTCGTCCCGACGAAGCGGACATTGGACTGCTCGATCAGGCCGCGGACTGTCATCTTCGGGTCATGCCGCAGCATGTCATTGCAGTGATTGTAGATTTTCTCGGCATTCTCCTCCGTCAGAGGCTCCGTGACTCCGAAGTACTTCTTCAATTCCAGATTGCACCAGTGATACATGGGATTGCCGATGGCCATCTCCAAAGCCTTCGCAAATGCCTTAAACTTGGTCAGAGGATCCGCCTCTCCGGTCACCAGATCCTCCGGTATCCCGTTTGATCGCATGACTCTCCACTTATAGTGATCCCCGAAATAGGTCCCGTCGGGATTGCGCCCTCCCAGCCAGATCTGGGATATATTGTCGAAGCGGCGATCCTCATAAATCTCCTGGGGGGAGATATGACAGTGATAGTCGATGATCGGCAGCTGCTCCGCATAGGTATGAAAGAGACGCCTTCCTGTCTCGTTGTAAAGCATAAAGTTCTCATTCAAAAACTGACCCATACAATACCTTCTTTCTTAATGAAAGCACTTACATTACACTCCCAAATTAGCCCAGCTATTTTCATCTGTCAAGCCCTCAATTTTTTCTCCGTCTTCCGGTCATTTACTCTTCTTTTTGCTTTCTCTCTTCCTTTTACATCTCCTGTTCTTTTCCTTTTTAATGATATGTCCTATCCGTAAAAGCCCCGTAAATACCGCATTTTTTTCTCCATCCGGTTCCCCTGCAAAAACGCTTTTCCATCTTTTTCTGCAAGGGCTTTTACACATATTTTCTCCTCTGGTTTTCGCTCTTAACCCTCTTCTGCGGATTCATTTTCGGAAGACTGTACAAATTCCCAGCTTGTTTTTCTTGCAGCTTGCACAAATCTCTTTTTATATGCTGATTTCTCATTGACTTCAAAAGAACGGAACCCTATATTCAGTTAATGTAATCGCTTACATTTACGGGAGGTAACAAGACCATATGAAAAAATCCATTAAGAGATTCCTTGCCCTGGCTCTGACCGCCTGCATGGTTCTCCCCCTGGGAGCCTGCGGTTCCGGCAAGAGCGGGTCCAGTCTGACTGGAGGGAAAAGAATCATTCGCATCTCGCACGCCCAATCTGAGACACACCCGGAGCACCTGGGACTTCTGGCATTTAAGAAGTATATTGAAGAGCGTCTGGGGGACAAGTACGAAGTACAGATTTTCCCCAATGAACTCTTAGGCTCCGCCCAGAAGGCCATCGAACTGACCCAAACCGGAGCCATCGACTTCACCGTCGCCGGGACAGCCAATCTGGAGAACTTCTCCCCCGTCTATCAGATCTTCTCCATGCCTTATCTCTTCACCTCAGAGAAGGCCTACATACAGACCATGAACGACACGGACTATATGGAAAAGGTTTACAACTCTACCGATGAGGCCGGTTTCCGCGTCGTCACCTGGTACAATGCCGGAACCAGAAGCTTCTACGCCACCAAGCCCATCAACAGTCCCGAGGACCTCAAGGGCTTAAAAATCCGTGTGCAGCAGTCCCCCGCCTCCATCGCCATGTGCAACGCCTTTGGAGCGGCCGCCTCTCCCATGAGCTTCGGGGAGGTCTACACCGCCATCCAGCAGGGCGTCATCAACGGGGCCGAGAACAATGAGCTGGCCCTGACCAACAACAAGCACGGCGAGGTGGCCAAGTACTACTCCTACACCAGGCACCAGATGATCCCCGACATGCTGATCGGAAACGTCAAGTTCTTAAAGAGTCTGTCCCCGGAGGAATATCAGATCTTCAAGGAGGCCGCCGCCCTCTCCACGCAGGTGGAGAACAGCGCCTGGGATGACCAGGTCGCCGCAGCCAAGGCAACCGCGCAGAACGACATGGGCGTTCATTTCTCAGATGTGGACCTGACCCCCTTCCAGGAAGCCGTCGCCCCTCTGCAGAAGTCCATGCTGGAGAAAAATCCCAAGATCGTCGATCTCTACAACCACATCCAGGAGATCAATCAAAAGGTTAGCAAGGAGGGCTCCAAATCATGAAAATCCTACATCAGATTCGTCACGTCATCGACAAGGTCTTAGCCGCAGTCTGCATCTTCCTCTTCGCCCTGATGGTCGTCGTCGGAACCTACCAAATTGTCACCCGCTATTTCTTCAACCGCCCGTCTACGGTCTCTGAGGAGCTCTTGACCTACTCCTTCACCTGGATGGCCCTGTTGATCTCCGCCTATGTCTTCGGAAAGAGAGATCATATGCGCATGGCCTTTCTGGCCGACAAGGTCACCGGCAAAGCCAGAGTCGCTCTGGAATCTGTGATCGAGCTTCTCATCACCGCCTTCGCCGCCATCGTCCTGTTCTACGGCGGCCTTTCCATCACCCGTCTGACGATGACTCAGTCTACCGCCTCTCTGGGCGTTCCCATGGCCTATGTCTACTGTGTGGTTCCCATCACCGGTACTCTGATCGTCATCTACGGCATCTTAAATATCATCGACCTGCTGACCGGCTCTATTGACGCCTCTGCATCAGCAGAAGGACAGGAGGCATAATATGAATATCGCAATTGTATGCGGCCTGATCATCCTGATCACTCTGGCTGTTCTCTTGATCGCCGGCGTCCCCATCGCCGTCGCCCTCGGAATCTCTTCCATCGCGGCAATTCTGCCCGTCTTAAATGCTGACGCCACCGTCGTCACCGGCGCCCAGCGAATTTTTTCCGGCATTTCCACCTTCTCACTTCTGGCCATTCCCTTCTTCATTCTGGCCGGAAACATTATGAATAAGGGAGGAATTGCCGTCCGCCTGATCAATCTGGCCAAGCTGATTACCGGCCGTACCCCGGGCGCTCTGGCTCAGACCAATGTCGTCGCCAACATGCTCTTCGGAGCCATCTCCGGTTCCGGCACGGCCGCTGCCTCCGCCATGGGCTCCATCATCGGCCCCATCGAGAGGGAGGAGGGCTACGACCCCAACTTCTCCGCCGCGGCCAACATCGCGACCGCTCCCACCGGCCTTCTGATCCCCCCCTCCAATGTCATGATCACCTACTCTCTGGTGTCCGGAGGAACTTCTGTGGCGGCCCTCTTTATGGCCGGCTACATCCCCGGCATTCTCTGGGGTCTCGCCTGCATGGTTCTGATCTACTTCACCGCAAGAAAGCTCGGTTACCGCAACCGCCAGCATTTCTCCGCCAGAGAGGCCGGTAAGATCCTGTTCCAGGCCATCCCCTCTCTTCTTTTGATCATTATCGTCATCGGCGGAATCATCGCCGGAATCTTCACCGCGACCGAGGGTTCTGTCGTCGCTGTCGTCTACAGCCTGGTTCTCTCCTTCATCTACCGCACCATCAAGGTCAAGGATATCCCAAAGATTCTTCTGGACTCCGCTGAGATGACCGGCATCATCATCTTCCTGATCGCCACATCCTCCATCATGTCCTGGGTCATGGCCTTCACCGGTATCCCATCTGCGGTATCCGCAGGCCTGCTGGCTCTGACCGGCAACAAGTACGTGATCCTTCTGATCATCAACGTTGTCCTTCTGATTGTCGGCACCTTCATGGATATGACTCCGGCCTGCCTGATCTTCACACCCATCTTCCTTCCCATTGTGAAGACCCTTGGCGTCAGCCCCATCCACTTCGGTATCTTCATGATCTTCAACCTCTGCATCGGCACGATCACCCCGCCCGTCGGCACAACCCTCTTCGTCGGTGTCAAAGTGGGGCGGACCAAGATCGAGAGCGTCTTCCGCTTCCTCTGGCCCTACTTCGTCGTCATCGCAGGCGTCCTCATGCTGGTCACCTACATTCCCCAGCTTTCCCTCTTCCTTCCCGGACTCATGGGCTACGTGAAGTAGGATACTCTTGCGACAAATGGGCAAACGCTCACGGGCACAGCATTTTCTCTGGCCTGCTGCCGCTGATCTGTATGGCTCTGTATTGACTTCCGACAGGAAGACTTTCTGGATTACAGCTACGCCCTTCTGCGCGAAATTCCCTTCTTCCTGGGATCCACGCAGGAGGGCATTTCTGCTCGTAAATCAGAGAAGCTCCGCCACATGATCCTGAAGCCTGCACAGGAGAACCCTGCTTGGGCCTTCCGAGAAGCCCAGCGCACGATTAAGAAGCGGATACAGGAGGGCATCTCTGCTCGGGCGCTCAGAGAGACTCTACGCAGGTTCTTGGAGTTGACACGGGTGGACGCCCCTGCTCGGATATTTAGAGAGACCCTGCGCAAGTTCCCGAAGCTGGCACGAAAAGAGCATTTCTCTTGCGTGGGAAATCCTCAATATCCTATACTTTACATGTGAGCGTCACTGACCCATTGACCCCCAGTTCCAAACAGTAAAATATATGCTCTGCAAATGGGCAACGATCATAGACAATGAAATCAACTCTCTGTGAAAATCCTCATGAGCATTGAAACACACCCTCTGTGAGCATTTCATTGCCGTGAAGAACAGAACGCGCGTACCGCGCATTTGATTCTGCAAAATCATTAAATCGTGCAATGCTTTTCCCGGGAAGAACTTATGGAAATTAATAATAACCACAATCAAGTGAATATTTATGATGTGTCCGCACACGCTGGCGTCTCCATCGCCACTGTCTCCCGAGTCCTCAATCAGAGCGACAAGGTGGCTGAGAAGACAAGAAACAAGGTGCTTGCCTCTATCAAAGCTCTCGGCTATCAGCCCAACGTCTTCGCCAGGGGCCTGGGACTCGGTTCCATGAAAACCATCGGCATCATGGTGACAGACGCCTCCGATACATTTCTGGCCAAATGTGTCTACCATGCGGAACAGGAACTGAAAAATCACGGCTACTCCGCTATTCTCACCTGTACCGGGGAGGATCTCTCCTCCAAGAAGCGTTCCCTGAAAAGACTGCTGTCTAAGCAGATCGACGGACTGATTTTAATCGGATCCTCCTATGCAGAGAAAAATATCTCAGACCAGGACTATCTGCGCAAGGCGGCCAAATCTATTCCCGTCGTCCTGATCAACGGCCGCATGGATGGAGAAGGTATCTACTGTATTTACAGCAACGACTTCGAAGCCATGTTCCAGACGACCAGCGCCCTGATTGAGGCGGGTCGGCGGCGAATTCTCTATCTCTATTGGGCCGATTCCTACAGCGGTCGACAGAAACTGGCCGGTTACAGAGCTGCTATGGGTGCCGCCGGAATCCGTGTGGATGACCACTATCTGATCAAAGCCCCCAGAGAACTGGCTGCCATCAACGCCTGTCTTCGCGAACAGCTTGCAGCAATGCCTGACATACACCTGCACAGGCAATCGAATCCTGTCTATGCCAACGGAAAAGATTGGGGCTCTGCTTCTCACACCGGCAAGAATACCCTTTCCATTGCTCCCCCTCTCGTCTGCCCCGTTGACGCTGTGATCGGGGCGGAGGATATTTTCGCTGTAGCTGCCCTGAAACTGGCTCAGGAATACGGCGTCTTAGTTCCAGACCAAATCCAGATCATCGGCTACAACAACTCCATCCTCTCTCAGTGCACCATGCCGGAGCTGTCCACCATCGACAACCACTGCGCTGATATGGCGAAGGGGGCGGCCTCCATTCTGATCCGGGTCATTGAGGGCCAACAGGTATCGCAGGAGACCATGGTTCCATGCCGGCTGGTGCAGAGGGGAACTTACCAGCTCTCCGAACGTACTGCAGTTTCCTGCTCCTCGGTTTCTGTGGGATCTTCCTGCTGACAAATAAGAGGTGAGGCATACTATGTATAACGTTATCATTGCCGATGATGAAAAAACTGCGCGGGAGCTTCTCTTAAACCTGATTCGAAAAAGAGAACCCGATTTACATGTTCTTGTCGAGGCCGAGAGTGGCGCCGAGGCACTGGATGCAATTTCTTCAAATCGCCCGGATATTCTGATCACAGATATCTGTATGCCAGGCGTCAATGGTCTGCAACTATGCCAGGAAGCTCATAATCTTGATCCTGACATACAGATGATCCTCTTAAGCGGATATCAGCGTTTTGAATATGCTCAAGAAGCGATTCACATCGGCGTGAGCGAATATCTTCTGAAACCGATTACCCCAAAGAAATTTCATCTTGCTGTTCAGCGGGCAGTGACTCGTTTTGATAACGCAAGACTTCAAAAGAGAAACCATTTAATCAAAAATCTTCCCTCTGGGAAAATTACGTCTGCTGCCGATCTACACGAAATATTTGCGTTCTCTCGTTACTATCTTGTTTTTATACGCCAAAACGGCTTATTGTCCCGTTTCCATACGGACTCAATGCATGAGGTGTATTCGGAAATTGAGGAAGACGTGATCTTCTACGGTCGTGACGAGAGTGAAGCTTTTATATTCATTCCAGAGAAGATTCTCTCCCAAAATCACCTTCCAAGTACCATACAGCATCTGCAAAATAAGTATTTCCGGCAGAGCGATTCCTACATTACAGCCGTTTACTCATCTGTTGCCTGTGCGACTTGTGAAATTCCCTCACTCATGAATCAAATCTATCAGGTTGAGCGAGAACTCTCCACGCCAGGAGAATCCCAGAGTATAGACATCGCGAATACATATCCCCTGCCAAGGACTCGACTCAATCGCGCCGAAATCCAACATCTCGAAAATCGATTGATTCCTCTTCTCGACCGGGCAAATTACGCTGCAACTTTGGACACGATATTAAGCTTCTTTCAGGCATGGAAAAAAGAACACCACTCCCAGTTGTGGTTGGAACATGCTGACCAAATCATCCTGGATCTCATTACAAAATATAGCGTAGATGAAGTCGATTGTACGGTCTATGATCGCCAGTTGGTTCAAGACTTGTTCGAAAATGCAACAAGTTTAGATATTCTTGCCAACAATTTACTGCAACTGTATCGCGAAATCCTAACCTCTGCACAAACTGAGTTCGATATTACTTCCAGGAACTCTTTTTCTCTCGTCACCACTTATCTGAGGAATCATCTGCAAGACCACCTTACCATTCAGGATCTATGTAACCACTTTTCTGTCTCTCAGGCATCCCTGAGCCGCATGTTTCGCAAGCATGAGGGCGCATCTTTTGTCCAGGTTCTGACAAAACTTCGAATGGAAGAAGCCGCAAAGATTATCCAGGAGACCCCTTCCACCCTCATCAAAGATGTGGCTGCCATGGTTGGCTTCGACGATCAATTTTACTTCAGCCGGGTTTTTCGAACCTACTTTGGGACATCCCCCAGTACCTATGCAGAAGAGGTTCTTGTCAACTGATGGCAGGAATCTCTTTGCTGATCATTCTCCAGTATATATCTCGGTTAATTGCCCGTTGATCTCTTCCATCTCATCCTCACGCATCTCCGGTTGATACTTACGGAGTAAATCACGAAATGATTTCCCCCTCATCTCGACTGGGACATTATCATGTGGCATAAAGCCTGCCATGAGCTGCATTGCCCTGGGATTCTTCGCCAGGCGTAAAACCGGAAGATCAACCGTATATCTTGGTGTGAGTTGCTTATCCGTCACATACTGAATTTCATAATGTCCACTTGCTACAAAGTAGCGGCCATCCACCTCCTTTTGAAGAAGAGAATTCCCTTTATTGGAATATTTCTCCCTTTTAAAGTATGGAAGTTCAACATATGCCTCCGCCCCAAATGGAATATCAAAGGAAAGATATAAATGATTTGGATCTACAATCTTCCAGACGCTGCGATATAGTCCTGCCGGCGAATCGTACTCTGCCTCCAGCTCCTGTAAATCCCAGTGAATTTTTGGAGCGATCAGCGCTTTCTTAAATCCAACTTCCCCCTCCAATTGAGCAATACCTGCAACATGCCGATACATCCACTCCACAATAGAACCATAAGAATAGTGATTCATTGAGTTCATATCCGTTCCAGAGACTCTCCCATCACTCAAGAGAGAGTTCCAGCGTTCCCAAACCGTCGTTGCCCCAAGCCTAACCTCATTCAGCCAGCCCGGATATCCCTCGTAGAGGAGTAACTCAAAGGCAAGATCAGCGAATCCATGCTCCGTCAAAACATCTCCAAGAAGCGGAGTCCCTGTAAAACCTGTTCTCAGTTGATGGTCGGATGCTGTAAACAAATCCCACAAAGTATCCTTTATCAACTTTTCATTGTCTGACAGATGATACTTTAAGGTCAGAATCATTGCGGTTTGTGTCTGAATACAGCAGCGGCCAGTCGCAGAATAGTACTCCTTTCGAACCGCATCGAATTGATATTGCGATAATTTCAAGAACTCCTCTGCATCTTCCAGTTTACCGAGAATTTTTGCGGATTTTCCAACAATCTCTGCGCTTGCCGCATAGTAAATACTTGAGATAAACCCTTCATTTGTCGCGCCCATTGCATGCTGTGGATCCTGATCCATCGCGTCCAACGCAAGCCAGTCTCCGTAGCTGAAAGCCGTTCGCCAACGGAAATCATCTCCGTCATAGTTGCGAACCCAGTTTACCCATGCCTTCATACTTTCATATTGATCTTCAAGGATTGATCTATCCCCATAGAACTGATATAGGATCCAAGGAATAATGCATGCAGCGTCCCCCCATACCGAAGATGTGGAGTGAATTCCTGCGGATGGAATGACATCCGGAACCTTTCCGTCCAGTTGTAATTGCTCCGTATACATATCAAAAAGATACTTGGCATAAAAGGCATAGGCATCTGTAAGATATAAGGCAGTTGCCGTAAACACCTGCGTGTCTGCTGTCCATCCCATTCTCTCATCCCGCTGTGGACAATCCGTCGGAACGTCTAAAAAGTTATCCTTTAGTCCCCAGGTTACGTTCGATAGAAGCTGATTGACGAGCTTATGACCCGTTCTCATCCTTCCCGTCATCTCAACATCGCTATAGATACAAAGTGCCCTGAACTGCTCTTTTTGAAAATTTGTAAGACCTTCGATCTTAACATAGCGATAACCATAGTAGGTAAAATGCGGACGAATCGTTCTTTTTTTCCCATCTGAAACATAGATGAATTCGGACCTTGCCGTTCTGAGGTTGTCATTATAAAAATTCCCCTCCTGCAATATTTCACCGGTCTGAAGGCGAATCTGCGTTCCATAATTCTCCTTTAGATCCAACTCAAAAATTCCTGTGACCTCTTGCCCCAGATCAATGACAAGTTCTCCTTTTGGCGTACGAATGACTTCAACCGGTCTCAAGACTTCATGTACTGTCAGATAAGGACTCATCCGGTCCATGAGCTTTCCTTCCGGCCCCTGGGCAAGAGTCACTTGTTCTTCTGGCAAAAGAGCTAAGGTGTCATCTATATGCTCTCCATCGTAGAGATTGGAAAAAGTAATATTACTAAATGTGAGCTTCCAGTCCTCATCTGTCTTAATTAATTCTTCTGATCCATCCCTGTATCGAATGTGAAGCTCTGCTATCAAATGCCAGTGATCCCCATAGTATCCCTTGTCCTCATGTGCGGTAAAACCAAATCTCCCCTTATACCAGCCATTTCCCATGAGAACAGATAACTTGTCATCATGATTGAGTTGCTTGGTGACATCAATTGTCTCTACCTGCAACCACTGCTTGTAATTGTTAGAAAAAGGAGTCAGATACTCGTCTCCTAATTTTTCATCTCCATAATAAGCCTCATAAAGTCCTAAGCCGCATATATAAAGCCTCGCGGAAGCAACCTCTGCTCTTAGCTGAACCTCTCTCTGAAAAATCGGATGCCTCTTCTGATTTTGACAGCTGATCCAGGAAGCCTGCCATGGCTCATCCATCTTCCCGGTCTCAAACCATGTCACCTTGGATTTTGCAATTTCACCCAAATCTGAGATTACAATAATCTGCACATAATATCGTGTCCTCGGTTCCAGGCGGATCGGAATATCACTCCCCAAAGAGGACAGATCCCCTTTATCTCCACTGTCCCATAAGAAGGTGGACATATTCTCCTGATCCGAGACAAGAATCCGAACCGTTTTTTGTCTCTTTCCCCTCGCATTTCTTATCTTCCAGGAGATCCGGGTATGTAACATACGAAAGCCCAATGGGCGTCGAATGTGATTGATTCTGACATGATAAATTTCCATAGATAGATTACTCCCTTCTGTAGAATCTACATTTTGATTCTATCCGGTAAATAACCCGGTATCCATGGATTGATCCTCATCTAGTCATGGATTTTTGAATCATCTAAGCTCTTTCGGAAGATAACCTTGACAAATGCGCTTCCTTTTTCGTTATTGCCGATAAACATATGCATATAAGTTCCATACAGAATATAAAGTCTTGCATACGCATTTTTAAGCCCCATACCGCCGATTTTATCCTCGATATTATGATCCAGATTTTTAAGTTTCCCCTTCACACGATCAAAAGCCTTTTGCAATCGAATCAGACTCTCTTCGGAAAATCCCACACCATTATCAAAAACTTCCAGGATATAATACCCCTCTTCATTGATATAGCCCTTTACTACAACTTCGCGAATATCTTTAATTTGAGTAAAAGCATGTGAGACGCAATTTTCAATAAGTTGTTGCAAGAACATTTTCGGAACAAGAATCGACTGCATATCCTCTACAATTGATATCTCAAACACGATCTTATCCTGCCATCTTGCCTGCAGTAGATATATATAGTGCTCCAGCCCTTCGATTTCTTTTTTCAAGGGAACGTATCGTTCTGTGGTATCCGTAGAATAACGAAGCATTTCCGCCAACTCGCTACAGGTATCACAAATCCCCTCACTATTTTCTGCGACCGCTTGCGCGGAGATAATATTAAGTACATTGTAAATAAAGTGAGGATTCACCTGGGCCTGTAGCATGTCAAACTGTGCCTGCAGGCGAAGAAACTCCGCACTGTTTTCCTTGCTGATAGCCTCTCTCAGTCTCTGTGCCATGCGAATATATGCCTTTTGAATATGTACGAACTCTTCGCTGTCATAATTGTGATAATGCAACTCCAGATCTGGAATCGTCTCCAGACTTGTTTGCTCTATCATCCCCTGAATCAAAGATAAGGGCCTGAGAAACCGCCGTATTACTAAAAGCAACAGCAGAATAGAGCAGATAATAAAAAGCAGAATACTCCCAATAAAAACAGGCGAAAGTTTCAAGTACGATAAAAGTGCGATCTCTTCACTACAGGAAACCACAATACACACATCACGTTTCTTATCCCTGGAAATCACTGTACGTTTGCGATCTCCCTGATAGCTGTTCTCTATCGCAGAATTCCCACTGGCCGCCATGGATGTTTGATATTTCACAAAATCTGAATCTGTCGCATTCGTAAACAGAATGTCCTTCCCATTTAATAAAATCGTGACAAAAAAACCTTGGGGGATATCGGTCATGTTCATTCCATGATCCTGTTTATTTTGAACTTCCAAATAGCCAAGATTCTCTCCATGGATTTTCTTGACTACAGAATAAACCATTGGTTTTTCTGAATATCCCCAATTATCGGTATGTGGCGCCACCAGAATATTTTTCCCCGGTTTTTTATTTGTGGATGTAATATAAGGGATTTTCGTCAAATCAAAGGACTCGACAATTCTTCCTGTCTGCGCATTCGATGAGCTATACACCTGGCCGAACTCATTATAATAAAGAACCCGATAGACATTTTGTCCCAAATAGTTCAGACGCATCTCACGGGCAAGTGATTTTTTCGCTGTGTTAATGTAATCTGTCGAGTAATGCGGATCTCCTTCATGGCTCAACGCCGTAATTGATTGAAGCATCTCTGGGTTAGAGAGAATAAACTGAATGGAATCCTCCATTACATTATATTGAGCACTGACTTGCCCCAATTTGTTATTCGCGACTTGCCCCATTGCCTGTGTCAACTGCAGTTTGGAGTGATCACTCACAGAATAGATCGAGATCGCCGTCAGTAGCAGAGTAGCCAGCAATGTAAGAAGTAATAACAATGCAATCATCTTTGATCGAAAGGTCCGAAACAATCGACACATATGCATACAGTCCTCCCTCTTTCCTTACTTCTTTTAGGCTAACAGACCCTCATATTCACTTCTACTATTTTGAAAAATCCATGCCTTCTGCCATTATTGTCCATGTATTCCCTGGACATATCCTGTTATCTTTTATACAGTTGATCGAGTTTAGCTCGAAATCTACAATTCCAGGAGGGTATCTATGAGGGCGAAGAAACTAGTATCTATGTTACTTGCATTGTCTTTATCTGTTGGTATGCTCGCCGGGTGCGGGACATCTGGCAACGACAAAAAAAGTGGCCAGGGAGATAAACCCTATACCGGCGTAACCTTAAAAGTCTGGGGTGGCAATATCGAGATAAACTCTACCACCAGGGCAATCATGGATAAGGCAACCGAGAAGCTTGGTATGCAATTTGAGATTGAGATCGCCCCCAGTGGCAGTGATGGGGATAATGTCTTAAAGACCAAACTTGCCTCAGGCGATTTACCCGATATCTTCAACTATAACAGCGGCTCAAAATTTTTATCCTTAAATCCGACACAGTACTTTGCTGATATGACGGATCAAAAAATGACAGCCCGCTTCGATGATAACTTCAAAAAGTGTGTCTCCGTAAATGACAAAATTTATGGTGCGCCATTCTCAACAACACAGGCCGGTGCTATTGTATATTGGAAACCTGATTACGAATCCCTGGGGCTAAAAGTTCCCAATACCTGGGACGAATTTCTAAAGAACTGTGAAACACTCAAAAAGGCCGGAAAAACTCCCTGTTATCTTTCCAATGGCGACACCTGGACCACACAGGTTCTTTTCCTGGGTGACAATCATAATGTGATAACAAGCGACCCGAATTTTGCCCAGGAATTCGAGGCTGGGAAAGCAAAATTCGCCACAACAAAAGCCGCTTTGGAGAGTTTCCGAAAATATGAGGATCTTACTTCATATTATAATGCCGACGGATCAGCCGCCAAGTATCAGGATGGCATTGAAGATATGTCTGTTGGAAAAGCCACTCATTGGATTATTCTGACCCAGGCAATTGGAGAAATGATCGCAAAGCACCCCGATTGCGCAGATAAACTCGGTGTATTTCCTATCCCTGGAACGGATGCCAGCAAGACAGGTCTCACCGTATGGGAGCCACAGGCATGGTATGTCAGCAAGGACAGCCAGCAAAAAGAGGCTGCCATGGCCTTCCTTAACTTCTGGTATGAGGACGAAAATGTCAATGAATATATAAAGGCAATGGGGGCAAACGGTCCCTCCTGTCTCAAGGGCTACAAGCTTCCTGATACCGTATGTCCTGCCATTCGTGTCGACATGCAAAAATACTTCGATCAGGGAAAAACCACCCCCGCACTAGAGTATCAGACCCCTATAAAGGGAAATAGTTGTGAGCAGATCACATCTGCCCTCTCCCTTGGTCAGCTAAATGGGAAAGATGCGGCCCAAAGATACGATGACGACTGCAAGCTCTCCGCAAATCAGCTGGGATTCAATTGGAAATAACCCTTCTACTCCCTGCAGCAGTGGTTTAACCACTGCTGCAGAACCTTTATACACGACAATGGAATACTCGCGAAGTGTATATTCCATTGTTATGGAGGACTCCTATGAAAAAAAAATCGAGATATTCCTTTTGGTTTTTAGTCCCGGCGCTGGCTATTTTTTTGATCTTTTTTCTGATTCCAATCATCCAATCCTTCTACTATAGCCTGACCGTGTGGACGTTTGATTCAACGCGTTTCTGTGGACTTAATAACTACATTACTTTTTTCAAAGACAAGTCCCTGAACTCTTCGATTCCTCATAC
>ERZ773197.115-NODE-115-length-65104-cov-6.301050_pt1 | contig 65104 bp, 51 predicted proteins | sample MGYA00580999_ERZ773197 | MGnify/ENA primary metagenome ERZ773197 (study PRJEB29015, sample SAMEA2738166) | human oral metagenome | biome: human oral; feature: human-associated habitat; material: saliva | place: China | collected 2185 ...
ATCAGATTCATTAAAAACCGTCTTAAAAAGTGTCTTAATTTACGGAACCATTATACGGTATCAGCGTCGACACCAACAGCCTTCGGCTATCCATAAGAGCGATGCGGCATTCTGGAGCATGTTGTAGGTTCGCTCGGCATCGCTGTTCGCCTTCTTGCGCGTATAGCTGCCATAACCCGTAGACCCCTGACTTTTAAGCCAGGCAAGCATGTGCTCTTTCTCATCATGCCCGGTAGCATCTGGAGATTTATGGACTTCGACCAAATAACGGTCACTGATTGGGTAATGCTTATCAGCCCTTTTAAAAATCTCCAGCATTTTGCGGCATGTAATCACAAAAATCACCCCAATTTAAATTTACAGCTCCATCGCTCATGTAGTTATCCCCGAATACATATAGACCATCAGAACCGATGCGGCCTAAAATCAATTGCTACTTACCAGATCGCCACCACTCGCAATGAACTTCATCAGGTTAAGGTGCCGCACGCCCTCGCGTTGCTGCAGCAGCGGGTCAAGGGTGAACAGGTAGCGCGGATACGAGTCTGTGATTTTCTCGAAGGGTCGGTACTCGCGATTCTCAGTCGCGCGGTCGGCGATAGTCATCGCAACCTGGATGTAGAAGTATTCTCCGAACGCCCGGCGGGCAACGAAGTCACACTCAAGAGTGCCGATGCGTCCGACGCTCATCATGTAGCCGAGACTCCTCAGGTACTGGTAGGTGACGTTCTCGAGCGCGGGACCATAGTTGATGCGCGCGTCGGTATTCATGGCGAAGTAGAGGCCGAGGTCGGCAAGGTAGTACTTCTCGTCACGCGCGAGCGACTTGCGCGACTTCATGTCGAAGCGCTGGCAGCGGTAGATAATCTTTGCATCCACCAGGATCTGGATGTAGCGGTTGAGGGTCTCGCGCTTGATGGACACCTTCTCGACCCTGTTGAAGTGCTCGAGCAGGTTCTTGAGGCTGGTCGTCGCCCCGAAGTTGTTGATGAGGTAGTCGCGCACCGCGTTAAACACCGAGACGTTCCGTATCTTATTGGAACGCTTGACGTCCTTCTCGAAGATTTCCTGCACGACGCCCTGCACATAGGATCGTTTGTCCTGCTCGCCGTCGTACTCAACCGACTTAGGAAAGCCGCCTATCCTGATATATTCGGCGAACTCCTGTGAGAGATTTGAGGATACTTCCTTGCCGAGGTAGCGCTTCATACCCAGATACTCAGCGAAGTCCAGCGTGAACACCTCGAACTCGAGGTAGCGTCCGGTGAGCTTGGTGGCGAGCTCTCCAGAGAGCAGGTACGAGTTCGAGCCCGTAATGAATATGGACCAGCCGCCGTCGGTACGATAGCCGTTGACGAGCTCCTCGAAGCCTCTCACGTTCTGGATCTCGTCGATGAAGAGGTACTTGGTCCCTTGCGCGTCGGGAGACACCGTTCTGTCGATAAGCTCCTCGAGCGCATCGGGGGTCTTTACCTTGCGGTTAATCCGCAGGTCTAAATCGATGAACGCGATGTTCTCGTCGGGGATACCCGAGTCGCGAAGCTCGTCGGCTATGGAGAGCATGATGCAGGACTTTCCGCAGCGCCTCACCCCGGTGATGACCTTTATCATCCCCTCGTCATGGTAGAAGCTGCGGATGCGCGGCTGAGATACTTCTCGCGATGGTACACCTGCATGATGGACTCCCTTCAAGTGAGTCCATTTTAGCCATTTAAGGGGGTACTTTTTTAGCAAATTGCGAAAAGTGCCCCCTTAAGAGAAAGTTCTAGAGCTACTTCCCTACTCCCACTCAATGGTCGCGGGTGGCTTTGGCGTAATGTCGTACGCTACGCGGTTCACACCGGCAACCTCACCAACAACGCGAGAAGAAATACGACCCAAGAGCTCATACGGCAGCTTAGCCCAGTCTGCGGTCATGGCATCACTCGACTCAACCGCACGCAGAATCACCGGACGAGCATACGTGCGCTCATCGCCCATAACACCCACGCTGCGGATATCGGGTAGCACGGCAAAGTACTGCCAGACGCTGCGTGCGGAGTTGCGCTCGCCCGTTTCTTTGAACAGGCGCGCATTATAAGCATCGATCTCTTCTCGCACAATGGCATCAGCATTCCGCAAGATCTCCAGTTTCTCAGGCGTTACCTCGCCGATAATGCGAATGGCAAGACCGGGGCCTGGGAATGGTTGCCTGTATACAAGGTTCTCTGGCAATCCCAAGGACACGCCCAGCTCACGGACCTCGTCCTTGAAGAAGTGATCAAGAGGCTCAATCAAGTCAAAGTGAACGCCTTCGGGGAATGGAATCAGGTTGTGGTGGCTCTTAATGGTCGAAGCCTTGCCGCCCGTCTTGCGAGCACCGGATTCAATAATGTCAGGGTAAATGGTCCCCTGCGCCAGGAACTGAACGCCATCCAACTTCTGGGCCTCGTCAAAAAAGACCTTCCAAAACTCGGTACCAATGAGTCGCCGTTTCTGCTCCGGCTCAGTCACTCCGGCAAGCAGCTTTGCATAGCGCTCCTCTGCATGCACGTGCACCAGTGGCACGTTGAACTGCGTGCGGAAGACCTGTTCAACCATCTCAGGCTCACCCTTACGGAGCATACCGTGGTTCACAAAGACACAGGTCAGCTGGTCGCCGATAGCACGATGGACAAGAGCCGCAACAACGGAAGAGTCAACGCCACCCGAAAGCGCCAAAATGACGCGACCGTCGCCAACCTTCTGGCGAATCTCTGCCACCTTCTGCTCAATGATGTTGTCCATGGTCCACGTGGGCTCAAGGCCGCAGATATCAAAGAGGAAGTTGGAAAGCATCTGAGAGCCAAACTCGGTATGGTTGACCTCAGGGTGAAATTGCGTGGTATACAGCCGGCGCGCAGGATCCTCCATGGCCGCCACGGGACAAACGTCGGTGGAAGCGGTTACGATAAAGCCCTCGGGTACAGACGAAACCGCATCGCGATGGCTCATCCACACGGTCTGCTTGTCAGGGGTGCGATCAAAGATCTTGCTACGCGATCCGTCCTCGTTAAGCGACAGACGCGCCGGGCCATACTCGCCCTTCTCGGTGTGTCCAACCGTACCGCCCAACGTTGCCGCAATGATCTGATGGCCGTAGCAAAAACCAAAGATTGGCACGCCAAGTGCCAGCACGTTTGGATCAATATGCGGAGCATCCTCGGCATAGACGGAGGCAGGACCTCCGGACAAAATCAACGCCGAGGGCTTCATGGCACTCAGCTCATCAGCAGAAATATCACACGGAACAATCTCGGAGTACACGTGTAAATCGCGCACACGACGCGCAATCAATTGCCCATACTGGGCACCAAAATCAAGCACGGCAACAAACTGCTGGGGCCTTGCCTCATTCATGAAATCTCCGCTTCTCCGGCAACGCCGGGCTTCTCGCCAGCGTAATCCCTGCACTGGCAACTTGTTGTGCCTTTCCATGATACATTTCCCGCACGATATTCCCCACAAGAAAACGTCTCTGCATATGATTTTTCGACAGTTTGGCGTATAGTGATAGGCCAACCATCGGGCAAAATGAACACTACACGCAAAGGAGTCCCCGTGGCCAAGTGGTTTTCAAAGAAGTCAAAACACATGCGCGACTTCGATGAGGACGCGGCTGGTATACATGCCAACCACGCTGATATGGATGCTTTTACCAGAGCTGAGCCATCGACGACTCCGCAAACACTCGGCAATGCGCGGCAAGCAAGTGTCGCTTCTGCCCGTGAGGCCCAGGGCACCTTTGATTCCCCGTTTACTCGCGAGCCTTTAATTGGCAACACCAACGCACAGAGCGGCTGGAAGGCGAGAAGTGCTGAAGACTTGGAGCCTCATACGGTACGACGCGCATACGCCGCACCGTCTTCAGAACCCACGCATACCCGTCATGCACGAATTGGCGTTGCTCAGCATGCAAAAAGCCGGGCCGAAGGCGTGAGTGCCTACGCTCAAAAAAGACGTGGATCCAAAAGACACCGCAAGCTTAAGATCTTTTTCGGCATCTTTGCAACCCTGTTAATTGCGGCAAGCGCCGTGGCTCTGTGGTGGCTTTTTGATACTAATGCCAAGCTCCGTAACGGCTTGGATGCCAACCTCCAAAGCGCACTGGTAAAGGCCAAAGATTCAGATCCGTTTTATATGCTTCTCTTAGGCGTCGACAAGGACGAAGACAGGTCCGAAAATTGGGGCAGCGACACCTCAAACTTTCGCGCAGACACCATTATCTTAGCGCGGGTTGACCCCAAGAATAAAAAAATCACTCTCATTTCCATCCCCCGAGATACCATGGTTGACATGGGAGCCGATGGCAAGCAGAAAATAAACGCTGCCTATTCGCTGGGCGGTGCAGCGAACATGGTTAAAGTGGTTTCCAAATTCGCCAACGTCAATATCTCGCATTATGCCGAAGTTGACTTTGAATCCTTTACCAAGATTGTCGATTCCATCGGTGGCGTTGACGTCAACCTCCCGCAACCGGTAAAAGACGTACAATACGCAGGAATTGACCTCCCCGCCGGTGAGCAGACCTTAAACGGTGAACAGGCGCTCGGACTCAGCCGCAGCCGCCATGCGTACGACGACTATGGTGGAGGAGATTTTTATCGCGCAGCCAACCAGCGTATGATTCTCATGGCCATTGCGAAAAAGGTCCTGAAGCTTGATCCCGCTGCCATGGCTTCCGCGGTATCGCAGATTGCCGACAGCGTTACCACCGATATGAGTGTCACCGATATTGTGGGGCTTGCCCTCCAGTTCCGCGGCATCAACACCGCAGAGGACATGTATTCGGGACGTACTCCCACAGAGTCTCAGCTCATTGACGGCGTGTGGTATGAAATAGTCGACAAGGACGCCTGGCGCACGATGCTCAGCCGCGTGGAGAAGGGCCTGCCCCCTCTTGAAGATGCAAACACCGATGAAACAACCGGCGTTACCGGAACCGTTGCAGGCGATCCCTCCGCAGAGTCTTCCATTAAGCCCGACTACACCGGTGACGTTGCCGTTATGAATGGCACTGACAAGCAGGGTCTTGCGGCACAAAAAGCAGCGGCTCTTAAAACCGCGGGATATAATGCATTTGCCGAAAATTCAGATGAAAACCTTGATTCTTCTGGTATTATTTACGATGGCACAAAAGAAGGTCGCGCAAAGGCATACGGTGTAGCAAAGACACTGAATATTCCCACGAGCGCTATCAAACCAAATGACGGTTCGTATCCCACTGACGTAGATATCACCGTTATTCTCGGAGCGGAACAGATAACGTAAAGGAGTACCAAAATATGAGCAATCTTGATATGACAACGATCATTACCATCCTTGCCGGAGTCATCTTGGTTCTGCAGTCCATCTACATCGCCCTTGCCTTAAAGAAAGGCTGGACAATCAGGGTAAAGCCTATTTGGCTCCTTTTGTGGGCAATTCTTCTTGTTGGCGGTATCTACTCGATGATTACCGGCAACCGCTTCATCCAGTAGCCAAAACTCCAAAATCTGCGCGCATTTATACGTTAAATCGGAAATGCATAACGTCGCCGTCTTGGACGACGTATTCTTTGCCCTCCATACGAAGCTTGCCGGCAGCCTTGCATCCGGCTTCTCCGCCAAGCTCGACATAATCCGTATAGCTTGCAACCTCAGCTTTAATGAAGCCGCGCTCAAAGTCCGAATGGATAACGCCCGCCGCTTCAGGAGCTTTTGCTCCGATGCGCACGGTCCATGCCTTCACTTCCATTTCACCGGCAGTAAAATAACTCTGAAGGCCCAGAAGTTTATACGCAGCCTGTGCAAGCGTGGCAAGGCCCGAGCGTTCAAGGCCGAGAGACTCCAGGTACTCCGCCGCTTCCTTGGGATCAAGCTCTGCAAGTTCTGCCTCAACCTCGGCGCACACGGGAATCGCCTCTACACCGCCCACGAGTGGCGCCGGCTTTGAGAGCGCATCTTCATCTACGTTTGCCACGTATAAGATGGGCTTCATCGTAAGCAAAAAGAGGTCGTGAGCTGCTGCGCGCTCATCGTCGGTCATCTCCATGTCGGCAGCACGCTTGCCTTCATTCAACCACTCTTGCAGACGCTTTGCCACCGAAAGACGAGGTTGTAAATCCTTGTCACGCTTAGCCTCTTTCTCCAACTTAGGAAGTGCCCGCTCCAATGTACCCAGATCAGCCAAGATAAGTTCCGTCTGGATAATATCAACGTCTTGATCGGGGTCTACCCGACCTTCAACGTGTACGACATCGGGATCGGAGAAGTAACGGACCACCTCACAGATGGCATCGGTTTGGCGAATGTTGGCGAGAAACTGGTTGCCCAAACCTTCTCCCTCATTTGCACCTTTCACCAAACCGGCAATATCTACAAACTCAACGGTAGCGGGAACAATACGTCCAGGGTGAACGATGTCGGCAAGCTTTTGTAAGCGCGCGTCAGGCACGTCAACAATTCCCACATTTGGATCAATAGTCGCAAACGGATAATTGGCGGCAAGGCCACCCTTACGGGTCAGCGCAGTAAACAAGGTAGATTTACCTACATTTGGGAGACCAACAATACCAATGGAAAGCGACATATCAATCCTTATCTTTCGGAGTTTCTTCAAGTGATTCCACAAGATCACCCAGCTGCTTTTTTCCGGTTTCAAGCATACGCTGCGCACGCTCTCGCGCCCGAATGCGCATACGTTCGGCTTCCTCTGCCTGGCGATCGTGCACGACAAGCTGAGTAATATCCATGGGCTGCATGACAAGCGCACCGACCTCAGGACAGACACGCACGCAAGCCTCGCAGTTTGTACAAAACTGTTGTCGAATCATCAAATTGCCACGTTCATCAATGTCAATGGCATGCATCGTACAGGTCTTCTCGCACTCACCGCATAAGGTGCAGCGCGTTGAATCCCACATTGGAGCTTCAAGCTTTACAAAATCGGCCAGCCCCTCATCATGCTGAAGTGCTCCCATCATAAGACGGCGATTTTGCGTCAACATGGCTTGACGATTATTGGTTGTACGAATGCCGATGGACTCATCAAGCTGATTCTGCAATTTATCCAGCGCACGGGCATGCGTATTGATACGGTTGGCAACCGCCTGCGCTCCTGCCAACAGTGGCGTTGAGCGCATGACAAGCCGCTCGGCCGCATTGACGGAGCTACTGAGAAATTGACTGCGTTTATACGCGCGCGTCAGATCGTGATCAAGGGCCGCCTCATCTGACTCAAAACCAACGCTTGCGCCCGTCCATGTCTCTGCAGAAGCAATGTGATCACAGTAGGTTTTCTCGCCGGTAGTAGTGCGGCACTTGTCGCATACGCCAAACGGCAGATAAACGGATACGTTATCAAAATCCGTCAGGATGGCAAACCAGGTATCTCGGGATATCGCACCCACACAGGGCAGGCAAATCTCATTGCCTAAAGGCTTTCGTCCCAGCGCACGTGTACAGGTAATGTACGCTTTGTTATATGCCAACGCCGCACGAGCCACCTGATCGTAGAGCTTGCGTGGCGTATGACGGCGTGTGTTGAATACTTCCGTTGGACAAACCGAATCGCACAGACCGCACTGGATGCAATGCTCTGCTATGGATACGGTCTGGTTATGGATGTCAATGGCATCAACGGGACATACCTCTTGACACCGACGGCATACCTCAGCGCTGCCGGAAGCACACTGCAGACAACGATTGGGATTGGCCCACGGTTGCTCCTTATAATCGGCAGGATCATAGGGCTTATTCTCGGCATCATTGCCGCCAAGGCTGCCCATCAACGCATCCAGGGGATTTGACAGCGCCTGCCAATCGCTCTGAATGTCAATCAAATCATCAAGAAAATCGTGCTTCTCGGCCATGCGCCCCTCCCCTCCGACACGCTTCTCGGACACGTTTTACATCTTTGCCGCATCGGCCACCACTGCGGTTTAACATTGTAACCAATCATGTGTCGAGAAGTACGTAGAACAGAGGTCTTCTCGCCAAACACATGTCATTGTCCGTGTAAACCGGTGCCGCCGGTGTATACAACGATCCGTACCACGGCATACGTTACGCAAAAAGCCGAGCCCTTACGGACTCGGCTTTACACAATCGGTCTTACCCGAACGGACTTAGTACATGCCGCCACCCTGGCCGCCTGCAGCGGCTGCGTGAGTGATGGCCTCTTCGATGGTGGTATCCTTCGGCTGATCGGTTACGGTTGCCTCAGTGATAAGAATCAAGGACGCAACGGATGCCGCATTCTGAAGCGTGGTACGGGTGACCTTAACCGGGTCAAGAACACCCATCTCAATCATATCGCCATACTTGCCGGATGCGGAATCAAGACCCTGACCTGCAGGGAGTGCCTTGATCTTCTCGACAACTACGCTGCCCTCAAAGCCGGCGTTGTTTGCAATGGTGCGAACCGGAGCCTCAAGTGCCTTGCGGATGATCTCGACACCGATCTTCTCGTCTGCGTCAACGGTCTCAACGCCGTCAAGTACGGAGGAAGCTGCGAGGAACGCAACGCCGCCGCCGGCAACGATGCCCTCTTCAACAGCCGCACGAGTTGCCTGAAGTGCATCCTCAATGCGGTGCTTGATCTCCTTGAGCTCAACCTCGGTAGCTGCACCAACCTTGATGACTGCCACGCCGCCGGCCAGTTTTGCCAGGCGCTCCTGGAGCTTCTCGCGGTCAAAGTCAGAGGTTGTGTTTTCAATCTCACCCTTGATCTGGTTGATGCGGTCGTTGATGGCTTCTTTTGTGCCATTGCCGTCAACGATGGTGGTGTTGTCCTTGGTAACCTTGACAGACTTGGCGCGACCGAGCATCTCTGCGGTAACCTCGGAGAGGTTGTAACCAAGCTCCTTCATGATGGCCTGACCACCGGTAAGGATTGCAATATCCTCAAGCATGCGCTTACGGCGATCGCCATAACCGGGTGCCTTAATGGCGCACACGTTAAGAACGCCGCGGAGCTTGTTCAGGATAAGCGTAGTCAGAGCCTCGCCGTCAACATCCTCAGCAATGATAAGCAGTGGTGCGCCCTGCTTCTGAACGGCCTCAAGCACGGGAAGAATATCCTGAATGTTGGAAATCTTCTGATCGGTCATCAGGATGTAAGGATTCTCAAGCTCAGCCGTCAGTGTCTCATTGTTGGTAGCAAAGTACGGAGAGACATAGCCCTTGTCAAACTGCATACCCTCAACGGTATCAATATCAATACCAAAGGTCTGAGACTCCTCAACGGTAATGACACCGTCTTTGCCGACAACGTCCATGGCATCGGAAATCTTAGCGCCGACCGTAGGATCGCCGGCAGAAATGGTGCCAACGGAAGCAATCTGCTGCTTGGTGGAAACGTCCTGGGCGCCCTTCTTCATCTGATTAACAACGGCATCAACGGCCTTATCGATACCACGGCGGATGGCAATGGGGTTAGCGCCTGCCGCAACGTTACGAAGACCCTCGTTGACAATAACCTGTGCAAGCAAAGTTGCGGTGGTTGTACCGTCACCAACGGTATCGTTGGTTTTTGTTGCAACTTCCTTCACCAGCTGAGCGCCCATGTTCTCCACAGGGTCAGAAAGCTCAATTTCCTTGGCGACGGAAACGCCATCGTTGGTAATGGTAGGAGCGCCGTATGAACGCTGCAGGGCAACATAGCGACCCTTAGGTCCAAGCGTTGTGGTTACTGCGTCAGCCAAGGTGTTTACGCCTTTGGCAAGCTTGGCGCGAGCATCGGTACCAAATGCAATATCTTTTGCCATTTTCTATTCCTCCAAATAAATACGTATAGGAAGTACACAGCGAGAAAATCTCACGCATAAAGCGCTTCTTGTAAAACGTTAGTCCTCGACAATTGCGTAAATGTCATCGGCACGAAGAAGCAGGAGCTCCTCGCCATCGACTTTTACCTCGGTGCCACCAAACTTGCCATAAAAGACCTGGTCGCCAACCTTAACATCAAGAGCAATGCGCTTGCCGTCCTGATCATACTTACCAGCACCAACAGCCAAAACCTCACCGCGCTGCGGCTTTTCTTGTGCGGCAGATGCAATATACAGACCAGTGGAAGTCTTCTCTTCCTTAGGAGCAGGCTTAACCAAAACGCGATCTCCAAGCGGCTTCAATGTCATTGTGTAAAACCTCCTTATAAGGGCGTACGTAAACGTATATGTCCGTACCCGTGTTGCGGCTCCTCCTTGATATGGGCGCCACTCTTTCCAACGTTATGAAGTATTCCCCACATTGGTAGAAAAATATACGGCTCGATAGTAAAAAATCTTACTAACGGCACTTAGATTTTCTATGGGTACATCACATAGGGATTGTATTCATATATAAAGTGCATGACGACAAAGTTTTGCGTACAATAAAGGCCTGCACATGACTGACAACTCTACCGTCAATAAGAAGTGAGGACTCATGCAAGAGCTCAAAGAGAGAATCATCGCTGAAGGGATTGTCCGGGAAGGTAACGTCTTGAAAGTAGACAGCTTTTTGAATCATCAATGCGATGTCACTCTCTATCAACATATGGGCGACGCATGGGCTCAACATTTTGCAGACAAGAAAATCGATAAGATCCTGACGGTTGCAGCCTCGGGTATCGGGATATCTTGTGTGGCTGCGCTTTCCTTTGGTGGCGTGCCGGTTGTGTTCGCACGCAAAGCCCAATCAATTAATCTGGACGGAGACCAATATACTGCCCGCGTTCACAGCTACACGCACGGCAATGACAACACCGTCATCATTGCAAAGCGATTCCTGCAGCCGGGAGAGCACGTGCTGCTTATCGACGATTTTCTCGCCAACGGAGCGGCGCTTGACGGTCTCATTGAGATCTGTCGCCAGGCGGATGCGGTCATTGAAGGCATCGGCATAGCCGTCGAGAAGGGCTTTCAGTCCGGAGGTAAGCGCATGCGCGAGTCCGGATACGACGTATGCTCTTTAGCCATCGTTACATCAATGGACGTTTCTACGGGAAAAATTGAATTTGCGTAGAAACTGTTTTTTAACAGGCTAATCGTTGTTATTTTACAGTCCTATATACCTCACACATACTATATAATCGGTACTTACCAAAACCGATATGCATATGCTGTTGTAGAGGAGGCTTATATGCGCGCCAACGCTCGTCGCTTATGGCTCAGTTTATTTCTTGTATTTGCATTATGTCTAGGGCTTATTCCCCCAAAGGTCGCCTTGGCAGGATCGGCCAGTGCAACCCTTACGGATCCCAAAGTAACTGTTAACAAAACAGCTGGTGAACTCACCAAGAATCCACAGACCGGCGATTTGGAAACAAAAGTTTCCCTCACTTTCTCGGGAAACACGGAGAATCTCCCTTCAGATGTTGTGTTTGTCCTTGATAAATCAGGCGCCGCCGATGTTCTTGACGAGTCGCTTGCCTTTCTTGATGAACTCAAGCGGCAAGCCGACACTAAAGGAGTAAAGGTACGAGTCGGCGTAGTTCTGTTCAACCGCGTTGGTAACATAGAGCTTCCCCTGACCGATATCTCCACCGGATATGACCAGATCAAAGCAGCCATGCAAGAGCAAGTCTCCATGGGAACAAACATGCATGCTGGCCTGCTGGCAGGACAGGAGCTGCTTGATGACGATGCCGAAGTCCCCAACAATCGCAAGCACATGGTACTAATCTCAGACGGAGCTACCTATCTGTATTCAAAGAATGGTGATTACACCAAGGGATATACACGTTCATTCGGCAATCCCAAAGCTCAAACGAATCCTGCAACGGGCAATCCCTTCCCTAACGGAAGTGATAGAAAAGGTGGTATTTGGGAGTATCAGTCTCGTGAGTACAACCTGAACGAAGCAATTAAATTCTCAGCCGCTTCCGGCGATGCTACTTTACTGGAAACGTATCTTAATCAGAAACGCCAGCACGACGCCGATTACGAACAATATGAGTATGAATATACCCTTTCCTCCGCTTATCTTGGCATCGGGCGCAAGACAATGCCCATTGAGGAAAATGCCGTAGCCAATATTGATGCAGCATGGATTCATGCCATCGATACTTTTGATGAGATCGCAGCAAAGTACCACACCTACGTCTTCTTTAAGAATGTGGCTGATTTTGACGGATCAACTCTGCTCAAGTACATGACCCGCAATACGGGTGGTCTCTCGCAAAACTTCGTGCAGCTTCAAAAGGCACTCGGTCATTCCCTTTCCGATGGCTCCTCTGTTACGGACATCGTCGGCGATGATTTTGACTTCGTAAACGACTTTTCACGTGTCACAGTAAAAGTCGGAGATGAAGAGCTTACCGGTGAGAAAATTTCCGACAATAGGTACGGCTTTGGTAAACGAGCCGACGGCAGCTATCGCTACGAGCTTACCTACAACGCAGCAGATAAAAGCCTCAAGCTTGACATTCACGAAAGCATCACTTCCGATAAGCCCGTCACACTGAGCTTCTATGAGAAGCTCAAGAATCCTCCCACAACTCCGGGTACATATACGTTTGACACAAACGAGTCGGCGACACTTACCGTTGTTGACAGCGGCGGGAATAGCGGGGGCACATATAACTTCCCCAAACCACAGGTCACATATACGGCAGCTAAAAAGGGAACGGTCACAGCTCGTTACGTTGATGAAAACAACACCGAGATAGCTGATTCTGTTACCACTACGGGAGATGTAGATACCGCCTATACCACTCAACAAAAAGATGTCGAAGGCTATACCTTTAAGGAGATGGCTGGAGATTCCGCGGCTGTAAACGGTACATACATTGATGGCACCCTTACCGTTACGTATGTATATAGCAAGAATCCTGCGCCTACGCCCGGCAAGACCGATCAGCCCAACAATCCTAAGAAATCTTCTTCTAAAAAAGGACGCGGGGTCATACCGGACATGGGAGATATTGGTGTTGCAGCTACATCAGGTGTTGTAGCCTTGGGTGGCGGCCTGCTCCTTCTTGATCTTCGGCGCAAAATGAAGAGTTCACACAAGTAGTCCTCTGTGCACTTGCGTGTGCATAATCTCTTGAGCGCTACGAAAAGCCCGGACTTTTAACGGTCCGGGCTTATCTTTTTCATAATTCAGATATTTTTAACGATCGACATCGTCCTCAAGCGCTTCCAGATCGGAAAGCCAAAGCGCGCTGGAAGCATCTGATGGCATCCGAAGATCACCGCGCGGTGAAAGCGCCACGGAGCCTACTTTTGGTCCGTCCGGCATGGCACTACGCTTGAACTGCTGCGCAAAGAACCGACGATAAAACACCTTGAGCCAGGCAAGAATGGCTTCCTTGGAGTACTTCTCGCCGGAAGTGCCTGCTCCAAACGCATAACAGGCAAGACGGAATACTTTGTGCGGGCTTGAGCCGTGGCGGAGTACGTGATACAGGAAGAAATCGTGAAGCTCATAAGGACCCACAAGATCTTCGGTTTTTTGGTCGATTGAACCGTCTGCGTTTGCAGGAAGGAGCTCGGGACTGACCGGCGTATCCAAAACGTCATACAAAATATCTGCCGCATCTTTTTCATCGGTCTGCATATATGAATCGGCACAATAGTGAACCAGATGGCGCACAAGCGTCTTAGGCACCGATGCATTTACGCCATACATAGACATCTGATCGCCATTGTAGGTGGCCCATCCAAGTGCCAGCTCAGATAAATCACCCGTGCCAATAACCATACCGCGTACTTGGTTGGCAATGTCCATAAGTATCTGAGTGCGCTCACGAGCTTGAGCGTTTTCATACGTCACGTCATGGTTTTTCTCATCATGACCAATGTCAATAAAATGCTGGCGAACGGCAGCTGTGATGGAAATTTCGCGCAGCTCGGCGCCAAGGGTGCGAGCCAGCCTAACCGCATTGGTATACGTACGGTCCGTAGTGCCAAAACCTGGCATGGTAACCGCAACAATACCTCCTCGATCAAGGCTAAGCTGATCAAAGGCACGTACCGTTACCAAAAGAGCAAGCGTAGAGTCAAGACCCCCCGAGATACCAATGACAACACGCTGAGAGCCGGTATGCGCAAGGCGGGTAGCCAAGCCATGCGCTTGGATACTCAGCACTTCTTCGCAGCGCTCAGCCCGACGGTCATCGTTTGCCGGCACAAATGGGCGAGGATCGACAAACCGCGTCAGCTTTGTCATATCCTCAAAGTCAAGCGCAACATAGGTAACAATGTGCTGGGCATCTTCCGGACACGGAGCAACAAAGAATGTCGAGAGGCGGCGGCGTTCAGCGGCAAGTGCGGCTACGTCAATTTCCGACACCGCAACACCGTCCGTAAAACAGCCCGTATCAGCCAATATATGGCCATTTTCACATATAAGGTTATGTCCTGAGAAGACCAGATCCGTAGTTGATTCTCCCTCACCTGAACCCGCGTACATGTATCCGCACACAAGACGTGCAGATTGATTTGAGACAAGACTGCGGCGATATTCTGCCTTACCGGCTATGGCAGGTGAGGCACTCAGGTTACATATAAGCGTAGCTCCCGCCATGGCATGAGCAACTGAAGGCGGATTGGCCACCCAAAGATCCTCGCAAATCTCAGCGGCAACTACTAATTCCGGCAACGACTCACAAGAAAAGAGTTGATTTGCTCCGAAGGGAATCTCGCCAAATATACTAAAGTCAACACTTGTTACGGCCTCAAAACCAGCCGTGAAATGGCGCCCTTCATAAAACTCGTTGTACATGGGAATGTTTTGCTTAGGCACAAGTCCCAGTACTTCTCCGCCATACAACACTGCAGCACAGTTATAGAGCTTTGATGCCACTCGTACGGGAAGACCCACCAAAATCAAGGCGTCCACATTGGAGGTATGTAGTGCAATGGATGCAAGGCCACTCTCCGCCGCATCTAAAAGCTTGTCTTGCCAAAAAAGGTCTTCGCAGGTATACCCCGTAATACAAAGCTCTGGAAGCACTATAACCCGTGCCTCATACTCAGCATAGGCCTTCTTGATTGAGTTGAGACAGGACTCCACATTGTACGCAACGTCAGCCACGTGTACCTTTGGTGTTATGGCGGCTACTTTTACAAATCCGTCTTGCATATTCTCCCCTATCCAGTGAAGTTCTTCTCGCCCTTGTACCTCTATGTTTCCCTCACACAACTCCCCTAAAACAGGACTTTACCTTATCTTACATGCCACGTGGAATTATTGGAGCATCAACTGACGACCATTCTCCTAATGGCGCGTTTGGATTGGCATCAAGCGTTAAAGGCGAGAAGTTCTGGGCTCGGTAGCTCCTCAGTGCCGCCACCGCAATCATGGCGGCGTTGTCTCCGCAGACTGACATCGGTGGCACGGTAACGCGAACTCCCCGTTTGCCAAAGGCTTCCTTATACGCCGCGCGAAGTGCAGGGTTTGCAGCCACACCGCCGCCGACGCAGAAATCATGAACACCCGTTTCTTCCACCGCGCGCACTGCCTTTGCAACCTGCACGTCAACAACCGCTTGTTCAAACGAAGCCGCCAAATCCGGCAAGTTGATTGCTCTTCCTGCGCGATTTTCGGCTTCAATATATGTAATGACTGCCGTCTTCAGTCCGGAAAGTGAGAACGAATAATCGCCACTATGCAGCATGGCGCGGGGGAATCGGATGGCTTTGGGGTTACCCTGTGCTGCAAGTTTGCTGATAACGGGACCGCCCGGATATCCAAGGCCAAGTGCCTTTGCCACCTTGTCAAAAGCCTCTCCCACCGCGTCATCAATGGTGGTTCCGAGAATGACATACTCTCCCCATGCACGCACATGTACCAGCATGGTATTGCCACCGGAAACGAGACTTGCAATAAACGGCGGCGTGAGATCCGGCGTCTCAAACAGATTGGCCAAAAGGTGACCTTCAAGATGGTGCACCGCAATGAGCGGTAGATTTGTGGATACGCAAAGACCCTTTGCAAACGCCACTCCCACTACCAAGGCTCCGACAAGTCCTGGGCCCGCCGTCACACCGATGGCCGAAAGATCCGAGGATACAAGCGTATCGCAGCCAAAATGTTCTCCGGCACGAGCAAGCGTCTCCTCAAACAGCCCCACAATGGCCTCGGTATGCTTGCGAGAGGCAATCTCGGGAACAACGCCTCCGAAACGTGCATGGAAATCAATCTGTGTTGCCACGACATTTGAACAGATCACACCATGAGAGTCGATAATTGCCATGGCAGTCTCATCGCAGGAAGATTCAATGGCAAGCACGAGATCGCCGGCCGCACTGAGAGCAGCCTTGGTTTTATCAGAGCGCTTTGCCGCCACCAGCGGCCACGGACGGATGGACGCTTGAGGTTCCGGATTGCGCGTGGCAAAAACGGTCTGTGTCGTAAGCGGTAAATCCGCCTTCATGAGAAGCGCCGCAACATCCGGTGCGTAATATCCGGGACGAATCCCTGCCTTCTCAAAGCCAAGGTATTCATAAAGCTTTTGGGCGGACTCGTTATTCTCGGCAACTTCAAGTACCGCGGTATGCGCCCCAAGCATTTGCGCATCATAGGCAACACGCTCCACCAGCTTCGACGCAATACCCTCGCGACGCCTTTGGCTGTCAACCACCACCTCTTCGATTTCAAACTCAGCACCGGCAAGGCGACCGCCCGCAAAGCCCACAGGAGTTCCGTGGTCGTGTGCAAGCCACCAGCTTCGATCCGGCCGTGTCAGTTCTTCATAAAAGCTCTTCTCGCTCCACGGAGTATGAGATGTTCCCGCATATGTAAGCGTCTCAAGCTTGCTTACGCCTTTAAGATCATTGACCGACATCGGGCGGAATTGCAGGTGAATATCGGCAAGTACGTCATCAACACCGGTCAGCGCAACGGTTGCGGGCTCTTTGAGACCAAGGCGCTGGCGTTCGGTTTCTTCCGCATCGGATAGACGCGTGTAGATGGGGAGCACAAGTGCCGGATCTCCATCGCCAAGCTCATGTTCGGCAAGCGCAACAGACCGAAGCAGGCCTTCTCCCAAGGGATACCACGCCTCTTCCGGCGCAAAGGTCGAGAAGCCCGCCTCCTCGAATTTAGTCAGGTACTTTTTGAGACCATTGCCGGTAAGCGTCAACTCTGCGTGATCGGCTCGTGCCGACCACTCTGCAATCGCCGCATCTACCTTAAGGACCGTCTCGGCGGGAAACGTACGGTGTGCACCTTCATCATCAAGCAGGTATATACCGGGATATACCTCACCACGCATGGCATCTCCCGCAACAGCCAGCTTGCCGCGAATGCCATTTTTCCAGGCGGACCATGCCATCGCATCAAGTGCAGAAGCGCCAAAGAGCGGAAGTCCTGCTCCGCAGGCAATACCCTTTGCGGTTGCAACACCAATGCGCACACCCGTAAACGAACCCGGTCCTCGGCCGACAAGCACCGCATCAACGTCCGACATACCACAACCGGCCTTGGTAAGCGCTTCTCGAACTGACCCCACAAGTTCAACATTGGCCTGGCGTCGACAGAGATGGTCTGCCGAAGCAAGAATCTCAAGAGCCGCGCCCCTCGATTTCAGAGGTGTCCATCGTGCTACGGCGCAGGCAAGCATATCAGTGGATGTATCAAACGCAAGGACTATGCGTGAATCTAACGTATCTCTAAGCATTCAAGCTCTTCTCGACAGGAAATATACCGTGCAATACTATACGCCACCTGTTGATTTTCGGAACAGCTTTGCATAATCCTGGCTACCGTGGAAAATGCGCATTATTCTGATAACTGAATCTTCCTTTTTATAGAGGAGAACATAATGTCCAACCATACAGAATCGTACGTTTACCTTTGCCAGCTCTGGTACATGTGACAGACGATATTCAATGGTTCCGCTCTGCAAGAGTCCAAGCTTAGTTTTGAACTCCTTTGTGAAGCGTGCAACTGCGCGGGAACTCATCATTTTGAGATATGTGACGATTTCATTAAAGTCCTTCTGCGCAGAGGGCATGATTATGAGACTATAGCCCATATTTAACCTTCATTTCTTCAAAGAACTCAAATGCATCCATGCCCTCGCCCTTCATGATCTCATCATCAGCAACCAGCAGGCTTGCAAACAGCTTGGCTTTTTCCTTGTTGATCTCAAGCTCGTCCTGGAGCGTATCGTAATCCTCTGCACGCATGACCACGAGCTCGCTGTAACCGTTCTTGGTCACCGTAATAGGCTCATCCGACTCCTGGACCAGTTTGAGGAATTGAGCGGTATCTCTCATGTCTTTTATCGGAACGCAGGTAGCCATAGTTCATCCTTTCATAATTATGTACATAATTATGATTATATCAGTATGGCTACGGTATTCCGTCCCCTTTCTCTACTGCACCTTTTTAAGGTAAGAAGACAATATCCCTCCGAAAGAAAACCGGCTCCCACTTTTTCTTAAAACCTAAAATTTTATTGTCAGATATTGGTCAAATATGTGTCAGATAACGAGAATCTTTTATACGAATCGCTCAAATTCGACAACCTGCTCTATTTTCCCAGCCACCACTTCCAGACCGAGAAGCTCTTCTTCGCCAAAGCGTCCTCTCGTTGGACTATCAATATCCAACACACCGACAACGCTGCCTTCAACTTTCAGCGGTACTACAACCTCAGAGTTTGACGCAACATCACATGCAATATGACCGGGGAATTTGTGTACATCTTCTACCAGCTGGCTCTTCTCCTCTGCGGCTGCCGCCCCGCATACTCCTTTTCCAAACGGAATGCGCACACAAGCTACGTTTCCTTGAAAGGGCCCCAAGCGGAGTTCAGGTACATCATCGCTGCCTGTATCAGAGTCCACCAGATAAAAGCCCACCCAGTTAATGTCATCAAGTGCGCCCCACAAGAGCGCAGCGGTATTTGCCAGCACGGGAAGCCAATGTGCGTCAATTTCTGCAAGCTCTTCGATTTGTTGAGCAAGTAACGTATAGTCTGGCATTCAAATCTCCTAAAACGGCGCCGGGAAAATTCCCAGCGCCGAAACTTACCGCATACAACTATTGCATCTCAAACAAACTCAGGTCAAACCTTACTTATCTGCCTCAAGGTGCCAAATCTCGTCATTATACTCGGCAATCGTACGATCACTTGAGAACTTACCTGCCATTGCAATGTTTACCAGCGATTTCTTAAGCCAAAGCTTACGGTCCTCATAGTCCGAATACACCAGCTCCTTCTCCTGGATGTACTCTTCAAGGTCGAGCAACGCCATGAACCAGTCTTTGGACGTAAAGTCATCATGAAGACGCTGCAGACGCTCAGCATTGCCCGTGGCCATGAACTGAGGGCTTGTAATAAAGTCAACAAGTAACTTAATCCCAGGCTTCAAATAATACGCATGAGCATTATATGAGCCCTCGGCATACAGCTTAACTACCTCATCACTTGACGCGCCAAAGGTGTAGATATTGTCGTCACCTACAAGCTCTGCAATCTCAACGTTGGCGCCATCAATGGTGCACAAAGTTACCGCACCGTTGAGCATGAACTTCATGTTGGAAGTACCGGACGCCTCCTTGGATGCCAATGAAATCTGCTCAGAGATATCGGCCGCAGGGATAATACGCTCGGCTGCCGTCACATTATAGTTCTCAATCATAATGACCTGCAGATACGGAGCAACGTCCGGATCGTTTGCAATCCACTCACTTAAAGTCAAAATCAGGTGGATGATATCTTGGGCAATTACATAGGCAGGAGCCGCCTTACCGCCAAAGATGACCGTTATGGGGCGCTCGGGGATATTGCCGTTTTTGATATCCAGATACTTCCAAATGAGGTAAAGCGCGAGCATCTGCTGACGCTTATACTCGTGGATACGTTTTACCTGAACGTCTACGATTGAGCCATCAAGCACCTGTGCGCCTTGATTGAACTTGAGGAAGTCCCGCATAACCTGCTTTGCATCATCCTTGATGGCGGCAAGCTGTTCGAGCACTTCATCGTCATCGGCAAACTTCAAAAGTCCGCTCACGTCTCCCGTATGGCGCCATTCGGTACCCAACAACGTATCGAGAAGAACCGCAAGCTCCGGATTACATCCCATAAGCCAACGGCGGAACGTAATACCGTTCGTCTTATTGGAGAACTTCTCGGGATAGATGTCGTAGAAAGGCTTGAGCTCACTCTCTTCCAAAATCTTAGTGTGCAGCGCCGCAACGCCGTTGATGCTATAGCCATAGTGAATGGCCAGGTGAGCCATGTGTACCTTACCGTCGATGATGATCTGTACGGCAGGGTCATCAAACTCGGCACGTGTGAGCTCGTCAAGTTTTTTGATAATAGCGGCAATCTTAGGAGAAACCTCTTCCAAAAATTCCAGTGGCCATTTCTCAAGTGCCTCAGCAAGAATTGTATGGTTGGTATAGGCAACCATTGAGCGCACAATGGAAACTGCCTCATCAAACGCGATGTCGTGCTCTTCCGTCAGAATGCGGATAAGCTCAGGGATAACCATGGTTGGATGCGTATCGTTAATCTGAATAACCGCATACTCCGCCAAATCATGCAAATTGCATCCACGCGAAATTGCTTCCTTCACAATAAGCTGGGCAGCATTGGAAACCATAAAGTACTGCTGATATACACGAAGCAGCTGACCATTCCTATCGGAATCATCAGGATACAAGAAGAGCGTGAGGTTCTTCTTCAGCTCCGTCTTATCAAAACCAATGGAATTGTCAGGCACCAAAGAATCATCAATGCTCTCAAGATCAAAGAGGCGTAAGCGGTTCTTCTTTGGACGCTCATAGCCCAACACATCAATCGAGAAGAGCTTGGAAGTCACAGAAAAACTCCCGAACTCAACGGTAAATGAAGTGTTTTCGTCACGCAGCCATCCCTCACGGTCAAGCCAACCATCAGGCATGGTTGTCTGCTGATTGTCTACAAACTTCTGGTGGAAAAGGCCAAAGTGGTAATTGAGGCCCACACCATCTCCGGGAAGCCCCAATGTTGCCATGGAATCGATAAAGCATGCGGCCAAACGTCCAAGACCACCATTGCCAAGAGACGGCTCAACTTCATTTTCCTCAACCTTATTGAGATCATGGCCCGCCTCAGCAAGCTGCCGCTTAGCCTCATCATATAAGCCAAGGTTAATGAGGTTGTTGGTCAGAAGTTTACCAATCAAAAACTCAGCAGAAATGTAGTACAGACGCTTCTTTCCGGCATTCAGAGGAAGCTCTGCGCTCTTCTCGCTTACAACAGACATCAGCAGTTGATACACCGTTGCATCGTCAAGCTCAGCAAGCGAACGACCATACTTTTGACGAGAGAGCTCATCCAAGTTCATTATTTGTCCCCCTTAGAAACCCTAAAATAGGTCTCAGTAATCGTGCGTAAATAATCTTCGGTATGACGGGTGATGGCACCGCGTTGCATACGCCAACACCAGTTTCCCCCTAATGTTGCAGGAGTATTCATACGAGATTCATCCCCGAGACCAAGCAAGTCTTGCATCGTGTGAATACAGGTATTACTTACTGAAGCTGCGATACCGCGATCCAAAGCCTCACTTACCGGCTCGCCCTCCGCACGGTGCAGATAGAGATCAACCTGTTCCCGCTCACGAGGCGTTGCCGTATTCTCGTACCAGCCACGACCTGTCTGGTTGTCATGCGTACCGACATACGCCACCGTATTGGGTTTGTAATTATGCGGCAGATCTCCCGCATCACGTTCTCCATTAAAACCACACTGAAGAACCTTCATACCGGGAAATCCGGTTTTCTCGCGCATATCGATAAGTTCCTGCGTCATGAGGCCTAAATCTTCAGCGATAATAGGCAGCTCTCCCAGCTGACGCTTCAGCTCGTTAAAGAGATCGACATCGGGACCTTTTGTCCATGCGCCTCCCTGTGCATCGGGAGCGCCGAAAGGAACTTCCCAATACGCTTCAAATCCACGGAAATGATCAATGCGCAGCACGTCATACAGCTCAAAACTCAGCCGAATGCGCCACGCCCACCACGCGTAGTGGTTTTTCTTCATGTTCTCCCAGTTGTAGATTGGGTTCCCCCAATACTGACCGGTTGAAGAAAAATGATCGGGAGGAGTACCGGCAACGGTTATGGGATTGCCCTCTTCATCAATTTTAAAGAGCTCCGGCTGTGCCCACATTTCAACCGAATCCCGTGATACATAGATGGGGAGATCGCCGATGATAAGAACCCCATGGTCATTGGCATAATCTTTGAGCTTCTCCCACTGCTTGAAGAAGAAGTACTGCGTCATCTTGTGATACAGCAACTTATCTTGAAGTCGCGCCGCATATTCCTGGCTTTTCTGACCACGACGCTGGTACTGGCGCGGCCATTCCCAAAATGCCCTCAGGCCAAATGTCTCCTTGAGCGCCATAAACTCCGCATACGGCTCAAGCCACTCTTTTTGTTTTGCACAAAATGTCTTGAAATCGGACGGAGTATCAGACGCAAACCTCACAAAGGCTCGCTCCAAAAGGCGACGGTGGCTCACAAAAAGCGTGCCGTAATCAACGCGGGCGGGATCAGAGCCAAAATTCAAATCATCAAAGTCATGCTCTGTCAAATAGCCGAGCTTTTTCAGCGCGTCAAGATCAATAAAATAGGGATTGCCTGCAGCAGCCGAAAACGACTGGTAGGGAGAATCGCCATAGCTGGTAGTTGTCAGTGGCAATACCTGCCAATAGCGCTGTTTTGTACGGGCGAGAAAATCGACAAACCGATACGCCTCTTGGCCAAAGGTGCCAATTCCATACGCATTGGGAAGAGATGAAACAGCCATAAGTACGCCGCTTGCTCGTTCCATATGTTCCCCTCTTTCTCGAGTCATAAGAATGCCGCTCCCCTGTGTCATACACACGTGCGCATACACAAGAAAGCGGCGTTCATTTTAGTACTTAATAAGGTTCTTCTCGGTCTCTTTATCAAAAAGATGCACAGCATTATCTTCGAACTTGAACCAAATGTCATTGCCGATCTCAAGATCGCGCTTTGCGATCTCGGTTGCAGGCACGATAAGAACAAAGCTACCGTCTTCGGTTCTTACGTGAACATGAACCGTAGAGCCCATCAGCTCGGTAACCTCAATAACGCCCTGGAATGCGGTTGTTTCGCCTTTGTCGGTAAGAATAATCTGCTCGGGACGGATACCAACCGTAACGTCGGTTGCAGGAGCAGCTACCCAAGACTCAGCCAAAAGATTTGCCGTTTCAGGAGAGAGGTCAAAGGACATGTGCTCGGTCTCAACATGGAACTCATTGTCCACACGCACAAGATGCGCGTCAAAGAAGTTCATCTGAGGCATACCGATAAAGCCGGCAACAAAGAGATTGGCAGGACGATTGAAAACATCCTGTGGGGTACCAATTTGCTGCACGTATCCATCACGCATAATAACAATACGGTCGCCCAGCGTCATGGCCTCCGTCTGATCGTGTGTAACGTAAATGAACGTACCGTCAACCTTCTGACGCAGCTTAATAAGCTCGGCACGCATCTGATTACGCAGCTTTGCATCCAAGTTTGACAGCGGCTCGTCCATCAAGAAGACCTTTGGATCACGAACGATGGCACGACCAATGGCAACACGCTGGCGCTGACCGCCGGAAAGTGCTTTTGGCTTACGATCAAGATACGCCGTAATGCCAAGAGTTTCCGCAGCTGAGCGAACCTTCTCGTCAATAACAGCCGGGTCAACTTTCTTGAGCTTCAGCGTAAATGCCATGTTTTCGTACACGGTCATATTCGGATACAAGGCATAGCTCTGGAAGACCATGGCGATATCGCGGTCTTTAGGAGCAACGTCATTCATGAGCTTGTCGTCAATATAGAGCTCACCGGAAGAGATGTCCTCAAGACCGGCAATCATACGCAGCGTGGTAGACTTGCCGCAGCCAGAAGGTCCAACGAGAACCACAAACTCGTGATCCTTAATATCAAGGTTAAAGTCCTGAACGGCAATAACGCCTTCGTCGGTAACCTCAAGATTGCTCTTCTTCTGCTGGACCGGCTTCTTACCAAAAAGGTGCTTTTTTTGTTTCTCATTCGGATAAATCTTTTTGACATTCTTCAGAACAATTTCAGCCATAATTCTTGCCTTTCTGAAAGCATCCACTGGGATGCAGGATTCCTTCGTGTGGCGAGAAGTGCGTCAGAACCAAGTACCCATCCGGACGTACTTCTCGCAAATGCTTAACCCTTTACCGCACCAGATACGACACCGTTAATGATGTAGCGCTGGCAGATAAGGTACAAGACAACGATTGGGATAATGACCATCATGATACACGCCAGCATGGGTCCCATTTCTACTCGACCATAGCCACCGCGGAAATACTGAATCAAGATAGGAATCGTCTTGTATTTCGTACGATCAAGTACAAGATACGGAAGGAGGTAGTCGTTCCATACCCACATAGTCTCAAGAATGCCAACTGAGATATAGGTGGGCTTCATAATAGGAAGAACAACGTGGAAGAAGGTCTGAATGGGATTGCAGCCATCAATGGTTGCGGCTTCCTCAATCTCAAGCGGGATGGTCTTAACAAAGCCCGCGAACATGAAGACCGCCAATCCGGCACCAAATCCAAGATAAATAAAGCAGATATTAAATGGAGTATTGAATCCCAACACTGTTGCCATATTGGAAAGCGTGAACATAAGCATCTGGAAAGGAACGACCATTGAGAAGACAAACAGGTAATAGAACGCCTTGCAAATCCGGTTATTGACGCGTACCACATACCATGCGCACATGGAGCAGCACACCAAAATAAGAACAACAGACGTTATGGTAATAATCAAAGAATATCCAAATGCCGCCGCAAAACCCTGACGCTCAAGCGCAGAGATATAGTTTGCAAGACCGGCAGTATTTTCCGGTGTCACCAACTCAAACGCCGACGTTGTGGTAATGGCAGTTTCCTGCTTAAAGGAGTTCAAAAGGATCATGACCATGGGGTAGATCCACGCAAGAGACAAAACGGTGAAGAAGACCGAAATGATCTTGTTGACGGTTGTTTCTCGTTTCATTATTGCTGCACCTCCCTAGACTGAGTGGCTCTAAGCTGGACCATAACGATTGCAATGACCAAGATGCAGAAGATAACTGCCTTTGCTTGACCAATGCCCATCCATTTGCCACCCTGACGTGCATAGAAGGTGTTATAGATGTTGAGAGCAAGCATCTCGGTTGCATGCTTGGGCTCGCCCGCCGTAAGTGCGAGGTTCTGGTCAAAGAGCTTAAAGCCGTTGGTAATAGTCAAGAACAAGCAAATAGTAATGGTTGGCATCAAGTTAGGAATCTTTACTTTCCACAGAGTCTGCCATGCAGTGGCTCCATCAACCTTAGCTGCCTCAAGATAATCGCTTGGAATAGACTGAAGGCCGGCAATATAGATGATCATCATGTAGCCGATCTGCTGCCAGAGCGTCAAGATGATCATGCCCCAAAATCCTGCGGTGCTATTCAACGCCAAAAGTTGCTGTCCGACATTTGAAAGTACACCGTTGATAAGGATGTTCCAAATGTAGCCAAGCACGATGCCGCCAATGAGGTTTGGCATGAAGAATACGGTACGGAATGTATTTGTGCCCTTCAGGTGCTTGCGTGTCAGAGCAAGTGCAATGGCAAGCGCAAACACGTTAATAAGTATCATCGATACGACTGCAAAAAGCGCGGTGTACCAAAACGCGTTTGCAAACTGCTTATCTGCAAATGCCGCGGCATAATTGGAAAAACCTATAAATTTTGCATCACTGATGCTGATAAATTTACAAAACGAAAGATACAGGCCTTGAATAAACGGAACAACAAATCCAAATAAGAAGGAAAGCGCTGTTGGTAGCAAGAAAAGAGGCCACCAGCGCTTCAACATTTTAACCATAGAAGAATTCCCTTCTCATGCAATAAAGGGGCAAGAAGAGGCTTTGCCCTTCTTGCCCCTTACAGCTACGAGCTACCTAAAAACAAACCTTACTCAGCGTTTGCTTCCTTTTCAGTCTTCCAACCATCAACGAACGCAGTCTTAACGGCATCCCAATCCTCGGTACCTGCCGCATAACCCTTGAGCGCACTGGAGAGGTTGGTCTTCCACTCCTGAGAAGGAATATAGATGAAGTCCCAAGCCACAGGCTCATTGCCCTTCTTGGCATAATCAGCAGCGATATTAGCAAGAGCATTGCTTGTTGGCTTAGCATTCTTAAATGGAATGGTAAGGCCCATTTCCTCGGCAATTGCCTTGGTAGCGGTGTCGGAGGTTACGCACCAGTACATGAAGTCAAGCGTTGCCTGCTGAGAATCCTCATCGGCCTTAGAGCTTACGCACCAGTAGTTCTCACCGCCGGAGCACATACCCTGCTTTTCTTCACCCTTGACACCAATGTAGATAGGAATCATGCCCAAAGCGTCATCGCCGAGCTTCTTAATATCGTTGTAAGCCCATGTGCCATTCTGATAGAAGACGGCTTCCTGGTTAACAAACTCTGCAACGGAGTCATCGCCGGTCTTTCCGGCAAGCTGAGTAGGATCGCAGGTGGAATTATTGATATAAAGGTCAAAAATCTGCTTGTAATTAGGCAGATAGGTGCCCTTAATCTCTTTAGCGTCCGGCTTACCGGTATCCTTGAACTCATAGTACAGAGGAAGGTTGGCAAGGTGTGTGGTAAAGCGCCAGTCTGAGCTGGAATCAAGACCGGCACTGGTGAAGGCACCCTTTACGCCAATCTCATCCTTGCGAGCCTGAATGTCTTCAACGATCTTCTTGAGAGATGCAAAGTCCTTGATGTCCTCGCCCTTGTAGCCGGCCTTCTCAAGGAGCTTCTTGTTATAAATGATGCCGAAGTCTTCCTCAACGTAGTCAACGCCGTACACAACGCCATCCTGCTCAAGCTTCAGAGCATCGTTGGTGAGCTCACCCAAAATCTTGGCATCTTTAAGGTCAATGCAGTAATCCTTAACACCAATGAGGCCGGAAGGACCGTTGGTCTGGAAAAGTGTAGGAGCAGCGGAAGCTTCCTTGTTGATCTCAGACTGGAATGTCTGTGCATAGGTATCGGAAGCAGCGGTAACAACCTTAACGGGAACCTTGGTCTCTTCGGTGTACTTCTTGGCAAGATCCTGCCACTCTTTATCAGCCTCAGGCTTGAAGTTCAGGAAGTAAACGGAGCCTTTTGCACCGTCACCTGAACCCTCCTTTTTGTCATCAGCCTTATTGCCGCCACAGCCCGCAAGGCCGAGGGTGCAAAGAGCTGATGCGCTCAGAGTGACAAACTGCTTACGATTTAGATTGGACATACTGTTCCTCCTCATGGAACGTACTGCGCCGACTGCACAGCCCACACAGAATCATCTGTAAGTTATGACTGCAAGGGCAATCTTTACCACAACCAACAGCCAGCACTTACGTAACTTACAGAAGTATATCTTTTTTACGACCACTCTGTAAGAGTTGTCTAAACAACATCGGCGGTAAACGGTATGAAATTATCGGTGAGCGGTTAATCGATTGGAATCTCCACAGTATTGACGTATTATCAACACAAAAAGAACACTATTAAATCGCCATCTACCTGTGAATATCTATCTCTTGTGTGTTTTCTTCGTTGTTCAAAGGAATATGCTGCTATGCCGAAGGCTCGATTCGAAAATATCTACCAAGATCTTAAAGCAAAGGTTCTTGACGGTACTTATGGCTACCAATCCTTCTTGCCTCCTGAAACAGAGCTGACGGCTTCATACACATGTTCCAGAAACACCCTCAGACGCGCCCTCTCCATGCTTTCCGATGAGGCGTATCTTCAACCTATCCATGGTCGGGGTGTCCGAGTTATTTGGCAAAAGCAAACTCACGACATTCTTGGATCTCTTGAGGGTCTTGAATCCTTCCAAGAATACGCGCAGCGTAACGGCCTTATACCATATACCGAGGTTAAACAATTCGAGACAATCGTCTGCAGCGATGCCCTTGCGTATCACACGGGCTTTACCGCAGGCGAAAGCCTCATACGTATCGTACGTATTCGCGGTCTCAACGGCATTCCTCGTCAAATAGACCATGACTACCTTCTTGAAAGCGCAGTAGGACGCCTTTCAAAGGAGGACGCAAGACGCTCCATCTTTTCGTATCTCGAAGAGACTCTCGGCATGCGCATTCTTAAAAGCAAGCGACAAATCACCGTAGAGTTGGCCACCGATGAGGATTTTAGCTATCTTGACCTGGGAACGTTTAATTGCGTTGCGGTTACGGAAAGTCATTCCTTTAATTCTGATGGCATTATGTTTGAGTTCACACAAACTCGCAGCCATCCGGCAACGTTTTGCTACAACGTCATTTCAAAACGATAGCTGCTCTACCCTTTTAACGAAAGAAGGACGCTGCCTCTAAGTGCAACGTCCTTCTCGCATACTGCCTTTAGAAATGCGCTTTTCCCCGATTGTTATGAAAGCTCGGCCTGGAGCTGATCGACAAGTTCCGAGAAATACGCGAGTGCCTCGTTCACGGGCTCTGGCGTTGCCATATCCACACCCGCGCCGCGAAGCAACTCAATCGGAGGCTTTGAGCATCCGCCGGAAAGATAGTTGAGATAATCTTCCACCGCAGGCGCGCCCTCTTTAAGGATGCGCTGTGACAGGGCAATGGCTGCCGAGAAACCAATGGAGTACTGGTAAACATAGAAGTCGTAGTAGAAATGAGGAATGCGAGCCCATTCAATCTTGATTTCTTCGTCAGGCACAATGTTTGGCCCGAAGTAGAGCTTGTTAAGCTCGCCGTAGTGCTTACAAAGCACGTCGGCATTCAGCGCTTCACCTCGTCCATTCATGGCGTTAACATCACGCTCAAACTCGGCAAACATGCACTGACGATATATAGTCCCGCGGAAGCCCTCAAGGAAGTGATTGAGGATGTACGCATGACGCGCCGGATCGCTCTCGTGCTCAAGGAGATAATGCGAGAGCAGCGCTTCATTACAGGTAGAAGCAACCTCGGCAACAAAGAGCACGTAATTTGAGTATGTAATTTCCTGCGTATGGGACGAGAGATACGTGTGTATTGAGTGTCCCATCTCATGAATGAGGGTAAACACATCATCAAGCGTTCCCTGGAAGTTCATAAGAATCACAGGGTTCATGCCCTTACCGCCAGCGGAATAGGCTCCGGAGCGCTTACCAGGAGTTTCGTATACATCAACCCACCGCTCTGAAAGTCCCTTTTTTACCAGCTCAAGGTACTTTTCGCCCATTGGTTCAAGCGCTTTAACGATAAGGTCGCAGGCTTCCTCGTAGGTAAACTTCATGTCAACATCAGCAACAAGCGGAGCGTAGATGTCCCAATAGTGAAGCTCGTCAAGGCCCAACTTTTGCTTGCGCAAATCCATATACTTGTAGAAAGCAGGAAGATTGTTGTGAACGGCCTCGATCAGATTGTCGTAAACCTCAACGGGGACCTCGTTCTTATCAAGGCTATATGCAAGAGAACTTTCGTACTTACGGGAATCAGCAAAGAACTTAAGTTGCTTGATCTGACTTGTAAGCATTGCCGCGGAAGTATTGCGGAACTGGTTGTAGCGACCGTACAGCTGCTTAAACGCAGATTCACGCAGGACGCGATCATGTCCCATAAGCATTGGAATGTACGAGCCACTTGTCAGTTTGTGTTTTTGGCCCTTCTTGTCCGTTGCATCGTCAAAGGTAAGATCCGCATCTTCAAACATGGAATACACGTTGGCAGGCTGGGAAGCGGCATCATTGGCGCGGGCGAGAAGTGCTTCTTCAGCTGCAGAAAGCGTATGAGCGCGCATACGTAAAATCTGCTCAAGTTTGCGACGATAGTGTTCAAGCGCAGGTTCATCTGCATAAAAGCCCGCAATGGTATCTTCGGAAATAGAAAGCAACTCGGCATTGAACCAAGATCCCGCCTCTTCAAGCTGTGTATACAAACTCATACAACGCGCAGTATACGCTTGGTATTTTGATACGCGTGTATCTTCGTCGGAACGACGTTCTGCATAGTTCCATGCCTTTTCAAACTCAAGCGTAACATGGTCTTCCAGCCTCAGATATGCAAGTAGCTCTGATGCGGACTGCAAAATTTTTCCGCGATATGAAGCAAGCTGTTCCGGATAGGTTTTGAGGTCAACAAGCGCCTGTTCAAAGGCCTCATCGCTCTCGTACATGGAGGAAAGATCCCACCGATACTTCTCTTCTATTTGATCTCGTGACTCGTAGTTCATTGAATGTCCTTTCAAGGTGGTTGTCTGAGAACAGTTACTTTTTGTCATTCCCAGGTAGCTTATTTGTATTTCACCATTACTCAAATTCTTTTAGAAAGTCATATTCCTCAGCCAATCTGATATAGCCGAGTTCACGTGCACGTCGTGTAGCGTCAGAAAGCCTGTCTTTCATAATGACTCCCTTACAGGAACGTATAGCTGCCAGCACAATTTGTGACGGAATACCTTCGATGGAGCCCACGTCACTCTGATCAGCCCGTTGGATTACGATAATACTGTCTGACAGATTTCTACGTACTCGCCTTGGAGTAGCCACAAACATACGATATGAATTGGTTGGTACAAGCTCACATAGGGCGAGTACTGATTTTTCATACAGGTAGATATCAGAGCCAACGAGCGCCACGCTTGCAGCGTAAACGTCATAGCGCGTTGGGCATGGTGGATAACCCGATACACACCCCGCATAAAAGAGACGGGTTCGTAAAGAACCCGTCTTAGCTTACTTAAAAGAACTGTCGTAGCTTAACTATTTCTTCTTCCTCAAAATCCAAGAACCGCTCAAAGCTGCCACGGACGTTGCGAGAAGAGCAACGGAAGGAAGCACTCCCGCATCTCCCGTATAAGGGACAGCTCCCTTGTGTTTCTTCGGGGTTGGCGGAGTTGGAGGCTCAGGAGTCTTTACGGTTACCTTGTTTGATTTCTTTTTGAACACATTGTTGATATCGAGATCAAACTGATTTTCGTAAGTAGTTCCCTCTTTCGTTACCGTTCCAACAATAATCGGAGCAGGAACGGGTGCTTCTTTAGTCAAATCAGCGTTGATCTGATCAAGAAGGGTTGCTTTTGCCGTAAAGACAAGCGTACGCGTTCCTTCGTCATAGCTCACTTCGTAGTCAGGACTTGCCTTCTTTGTCTCTTCCAAATTGAGCTTATAGCCCTCAGGCAAAACATCATTCATAACTACGGAAGTAATCTTCTCATGCCCTGCCGGGAAAGCTGTTGTGTTCAGTGCAAACTTAACAACGGAGCCGGTCTTGACCGTGTTTGTGTCGATATCATTGTTGTTCTCGTCCAGCACCTTTTTTTCAAGCTGAGGCTTTGTGTAAAGGATGTCAAAGTGGTAGGTAGCCTTAATAGTTGGCTTCTCAGGCTCTGTTGGAGGAGTAGGAGGCGTAGGTTCAACAGGCTTCGGAGGTGCCGCCATTGCCTTAATATCCGAGTTAAACGCAAACCAAACGACACCGCGCTTTGATGCACTGATGTTCAAACTGATTTCAGGGCTGGTTATCTTGCCAACAATGGCACCGTACCACTGGTTGGGATTACCTTCCGAATCCCACTCACTCGTATTGAATCTTGAGCCCTGTGCCTTATTCTCGTTATTGTTACTTGCATATGCTCCACCATCAGGCTGTTTGGTGATCGATGAACCAGAAATAGGAATAAACTGGCCGTTAAAAGATCGAACCTTCTCAACCGTAGGCTGTCCGTTAACCTTGGGCGTTGCGCTTGTACCGGTGCCATGGTTCAGTGACGAAAAATTGATTAGCGCCCCTGTTGGATCAATCTCCTGACCATCTTCACCGTAGAACTTTACCTTCATATTGATATCGGCTTCGCCGTAGAAATTAAGGTACCACAAGGTTACAGTTGGGTCCTTTTCTATCAACACAGGCATGTCGTTTACGCCCGGCAGACCAGTCCCCTTCAAGGTATAGGTATATTCAACCTTAGAAATCTTTTTACCGTTAAGAGAAGAATTCTGCAAATTGGTATAGGTAACTTTGAGCGGTTGGTCTTTGTGGAGAATGGCTCTCGTTTCGGCAGAGTTGGCAACACTATTGATGTAGTTGAAATCATTAGCACCATAAGCCGGATTGCTACCAAGCTTATTTTTGATATTAGTATCAAAGTAGTTTTGCCACTCAGCTTGGGTATATTGCTTATCACCATTGGGGAAGCTCATTGTGGCATTCGGTTCTGACTTGAAGGTTAGCGACTGGGAAGCAGGTTCGCTCATATACCCATCTTCGTTTTTCTTCTTTTCAAGCTCTTCCATGGCCTTGTTATACACTACAAGATCGGTGTCATACTTTGCTTTGGCCGTATCATAAGCAGCTTTATCAGTATCATACTTGGCTTTGGCAGTATCGTAGGCAGCCTTCTTGGTTGCATACTCATCAAGCTTTGTCTTGGCTTCTTTAGCGGCTGCCTCAAGATCTGCAATCTGCTTGTTGTAGTCCTCTTCAACCTCAGCTTTTTTAGCCGTGAGCTCTGAGGCAGACTCCGTTGTGCCTTTGTCAACATCGTCTTCTTTTTGAACATCTACACCGGCTGCCTTTGCGGCGGCAACACTGGCTTCAAGCTTTGAGGAATCTGCATGTACCTCTACACCCTTTACGGCATCTGTTGCAAAAGCCGTTTGTGCATTAAGCGGAAACAGCGTTAAAACCAACAAAAGAGAGAAGGCTATTGCACCTACTCGAGTGAGGGGGTAACTGCGTTTCATATACTCTGACCTTTCTCTGCCTATATAAACCCAACACACATTCATGTGGTATCAGAGCCAAAACCACCATACGCAAGACATGGTACCAAAGATTACAACCACTGTGTCTGAATTCTTTTCATCAACAAACAATTTACATACGTCTTTAGAGACTCACCAACGACCGCGCAGTAGGAATAAAACCTTCAAAAATTCCCGGAGCACCTTCGGCCTCAGATGCGAGAAGGTCTCTTTCGCTTCTGATGGTCCACGTTATAAGATGCGCCTTCATCTTATGACACGTCGCATCCACAAAGAGGTTCTTCCGGTCTTCAAATCTGTAAGCAATAAAGTCCGGCCTTCCCAAAGAGTTCCCGAGAAGAGCCGTGGCGGCAGCTTTCTTGAGCATTGACAAGTCGGATACTTGACTGTCGTTAAAGAAGTTCTCTGCAAGCTGCCCGCGAAGTACCTCCGGGCGGTGTATACGAAGCCACCGAAGCACCATCGGATCAAAACTTTCAACTGCTGCGCGAACAGAATGCTCGTCAAGAACTCGCATAACCTGTTTGGTTACTTCCTCGGCATTTCCGCCACGCGTTTTTACCTCAACAATTAAAGGTGCAGGCAATTGATCTTCGCCGTTCCAGTCGTAGCAGGATAAAACCTCATCAAATGTAGGAATGCTCTCTTCCGTGCCAAGCAAACGATATGTTTTCAGCTGGTCAAGAGTGCAATTCTCAACAACGTCATTCACGCCACAAAGACGACTTAAGTCCGAATCATGAACAACGACTAAATGACCATCGGCCGTCAGATGGACATCCAGCTCTGATCCAAAACCATGTTCAACGGCACGCCGAAATGCGGCAAGAGAATTTTCGGGAATCCCCCGATCAATATCATGTAAACCACGATGCGCATAACGATATTTTTTAAATTCATCCCAGTGTGCCTGCAGTGCTTTGCTTCCCTTAATACGCGGAGCAACGGCAAATGCAGCGAGCACGGCAACACCGGCGGCAACCCCCGCCGTTACGCCGGCCGCAACCGCCGCACCCTTCAAAACGGGGTGTGCCTTTGAGTGCGAAATCTCTGAATCTTGCTTCTCCGTAGATACATTCTCGCTCACGAGCGTATTTGCAAGCTCGCCATCAAGCTCCGGCAGACGGTTACCTTTTGATACATTTATCTGTGGTTTAATGCGGGTCATAGCCACCTGAGCATCTGCAAGTAAGGTTTGTGCACGCGCCACTGAATGGCGAACGTCATCGGCACTGGGAAGCGAAGGTTTGACAGGTGCCGGAAGGTGCTTTGAAACTTGTTTATGCACCATACCACCCACGGCATGTGCAGACTTCGATATGGCACTCGTAAGTATCTTGCGCGCGGCAGGTGATGTAAGCGCCGTTTTTGCAGCATATCGACCAATCGTCAGACCAACGATATTAACTGCGGCTCGTTTAATGAAATTACCCATCGTCTTCCTCCTGCCAATGCGAGTCGTCAAATGCCCTACTCGTCAAATGCTTCAAGTCCATGCTTAGCAATAGTATGACTATCTCCATGGTGCACAAATTGCATTGTAATAAAGCTTACTCCTACCGCAACCGTAGAATATATAAACAACGCCTCATACGAAACATGTCCCATAAGCCATCCTGCCACAATCGGCGTTACCGTCTGTGATGCCATCGAAAACGTGTAATAGTAGCCGGTAAACTTGCCAACATCAGATCCTTTGCACATCTCGACAACCATGGGAAGCGAGTTGACGTTAATAAACGCCCAACCTATGCCAAGGACTATCATCACCACATAAAGCGCCGGCGAGAAGCCCAACCCCATGAGAGTCCACGCCACAAAGAGGGCAAATCCACCGCCCAAAAGCAAAATACCAATAAGAATTGTTTTCTTGCGCCCAATCCTTTCCGCCACTTGACCGGAAGGAATGTAGGAAAGAATGGCTCCTACGGTACAGACAATAAGGCACTGCGATGCTTCTCCGAGACTCATCCCCCACTCTGCCTGCGCATACGTAGTGAACCATGTCTCCATAGCGTTATATCCCAGGAACCAAAAGGCAATTGAGAGTAACAGGAAAATGAGAGAGCGTTTTACCGAAGCCGGAAGCACTTCTCGACCGGAAGCATCGGTTTCGGAAAGATTATCTTCCGGATGATTTTCCTCATAGTCACGAAACTCTTGTTCGAGCTCAGGCTCCTTAATGGTGATGAAAACAATTGCCACCGATACCAACATAATGGCACCAACAACAAGAAAAAGCGGTAAGTAATTGACGTGTACAAGCCCTCCTACACGGTTTTTGCTGTAAAGAACCGATGTAATCAGCAGATACACAATGCCGCCACAAGCTCCCATAAGGTTGATGATGGCATTTCCTTTTGAACGCAGAGGCTTGGGTGTGAGATCGGGCATGAGTGCCACCGCGGGACTTCGGTATGTCCCCATGGCAATAAGTACCACCAAGAGTACGCCGACAAAGACATATATTTTCCAGGGATGCAACTGTTCCGCTGCTGAATTATCAATAATAGGTAGAAATACCATCGTGCCAACGGCCACTACGGTACCAAAAACTAAAAACGGCATACGCTTGCCCCATGGGTGTGTACACTTGTCGGAAAGAGCTCCGAAAAACGGCAGTAGAAAGAGGGCAAGTACATTATCGAGAGCCATAAGAGCGCCCGAGATGGTCTCGTCAAGGTGCAGAGTATTGGTGAGCATCAACGGTATAACGCTGTTGTACATCTGCCAGAACGCACAGATAGAAAAGAACGCAAAACCAATGAGGACCGTTCGTTTTACATTGAGTTTCATCTCTCTCCTCAAACGTTCTAAAAACATATACCTGACTTTTTCATAGTATCAATCCTAAACTGCAAAAACTTGGATTTTTCAGCCTGCGGACAAATTTTGCGGGGCAACGGTATCCAATGTGGGTACTATAAAAGTAAATAACAGAAGTTAGCAAACCGCACAGATTGCACGAGGGTAGAAACGCTATGCATACAATACCGTCAGCACATGAGCTGTATCTCTATGCACTTTTAAAAGAACAGCTAGGGATTAACCGTCAAACTGCGCTTATCCGCGTTAATGAGGTATTGGAGGCCGATGGCCTTGCACCCGCTGATTTTGGAGCGGAAAGTGCACGCGAGCTTGTGGAAGCACTTCCCCACTTCATAAAAGTCACTGTATTTAAAAAGGGCGTTGTTTTTGTCACGGTCCTTGAAAATACCTCCTTTGAACAGGCTTTATCAGCTCCTGCAAAGGGCGATAAAAGCGACAAGACATCTTCAAGCAGTAAGCCTTGGAAGCATAAGCGTGGAGCTAAACACATAGTGCCCGTAAAGCCAAAGCACCTCATACAAGCTGCGGACTCTCAAGAACCAAAGGATTCTCTAAAAACCAAAAGCCTCAAAACCGAAGATACAGAAGTTGAGAACGTCAAAACCGAAGACGTTAGGGCTCAAGTTGGAACTCAAGACGCCGACGACCAAAAGAGCGGAGATATCTTCATCTCGGAACTCATCGATGCAGTAAAAGAGGCTATTGCTCAAGAGTCTCAATCAACGTCGGATTTTTCAGATTCAGATAAACCTGAGCTCCATCACACTCAAGAATCAAAATCAGCCCCGGAAGAAGAGCGTGTGCCAGAACAGTCGCATCTTGAAGCTGCTCCATGTGAGCCTTCAATATCCCTTACGATTACCTACGATCCTTCTGACGCTGACGCACAGCTCCAAACAAATTCCAAATCGGTGTCAAATACCGCAACCAATATTGCTCTCGACTGTCTTCCTAAAGATTTCGAGAATGAGGTTCATATAGACAATGACCTTATGGGCATCTTGTATCAAATAACGCCCATGGATGCCAATGTTTTTCAGCTGCTGACAGAGGATTTTCTTCTCGCAAGCGCATCGCACAACATAAGCGTTACAGGAGGAAACATTGCCTTTCCCATGCGCTATAAGCTTCCTCGCCAGTCGAACCCAATAACTGCAACGCTCAAGCGAACTCCACGGGCTCAACGACCCTGGAAACTGGCAGCCATCAACGTCTCCCCCTCCGATCTTGCAACCCTTACCGTTGATCCGTTCAGAGGACTTCCTCGTGCAGGAATTTCTCCATGGGAAAAGCTTCCTTCTCAAAAGGGACATCTGGCGCTTGATCCTCTGCGACTTCTTACAAGCGAACGACCTGTTGCTGATTGGAAATTGCTTGTACAGGAAGTTTCAAGCCATATTGCACTTGAGACTGACGATTTTGCATCACGGTCTCTACCCCTACAGCAGGCAACCATTGCCACTGCATACGCATACTGCAAAGCCCACCAGCAGCTTACAAGCACGTCTGAAGATTTTTATCTACCAGTCAGGCACACTCCGGCATCTGAAACCATCTGTTTTGACCCCAAACGTCCATGGACGTCTTCGTCTTTCTTTGAGGCTATCATTCGCGAGAAGAACCTGAATGTAAACGCTCTCTTTGAGGGCGCACGGACGGCGGGTGCCGCAGGTTACCGCGTTATGGTTGAGCTGTATAATCCTTCGCTCAACGTTATCTACCACGCACTTCCCATACAGGAAGTGCGCGCTCACGCCGCTGACAATACCGCTGACAATACAAATGAAAAGGTTCTGGTATTTGCAACACCTCAATCAGACCAAGAGCCGTATGTTGCTGTTGCGCTGCTGAGTATTCCCGAGACCTATGCGCTTGCACGCATCTTCTCGGCCGGCCTGCCAAACTGGCTTACTGCAGAGACCTCAAGTGTGCCTGATTGTTAATACGTCAAGCCGTCTTGTCGCCAAACGCCTTCCGGATAATGGAAAACCCATCCCGTAGGCTCCCAGTTACTAATATCTGCGGCATCTCCAACAATTTTATACTCAACAACACCGTGCTCCACGCCCTGAGTGTCCTTGCTGAGTGCATCGAAATACCGGACGCGATTATAGTCATTCAAAGCCAGAGCATTGGTGCCAACTCCTTGATATGTGGGAGATAGGCCTTCAGATGCCAAAGCAGTCGGGAAAACATCTGCATTACTTACCGGTTGATCCGATTCTTTTAGTGGTTGAGCAGCCTGCTCTGCCGTTTGTGCCGGTTTTACCAAAAGAATTGGCGTGGCTGCTGTCTTCAAAAGTGAAAGAGGTTCTGAAGACGCAAAGTAACCATGGTCTGAGGTAATGACAATTGTTGTCTTTTCGTATAGCCCGAGCCGTTTAAGTTCTCTGATGTAATCGCTCACGATATTCATTGAACCAACGGCCTGTTGTTCACGGGTCGAACTACCAACACGCTGTTCGTTCTCATCCATGGTATACGGATAATGTGGACCCATAAGATGGATAAAACGAACCGAACCCGTCGACGCATCATCAGTTGCCGTTAGGCCTCTATCACGCAGCTTGCGAGCAAACAGTGGATCGTTTGTGGAATATGGCACTGAATCTGCTGCATTGGTGGCGCCATTCTCCTGGTGAACCATTGCGGCATTGATGTCATCCGTATAAAACCAGAAGAAGGGCTTAAAAACCCAAGGTAAATCTCGAAACAGAGCTGTTTTATACATCGCACGTAAAGTTCCTAAGCTATTTAAAGAAGAATTTCCTTCTTCCAAGCTATTTGCTTCTTTACTTGCATTATAGGCATTGTTATAGACATACTCCTCATTTGGAGAAACACCTTCACTGTATACACCAACGTGGTACCCGGCATTCTTAAAATCCGGAAGGTAGGTACCTTGAGCAAAACGATTTTGATTGAGAGTTCCATATGTATCGTCATGCTGTGGCTGATAGCCAGTGAGCATCGAGGGAATTGCGTCTCTGGTGGGAGTAATGACGGCCGAAGTGTTATGGAACCACGTAAAGCCCGTCATTTCATGTAAAAGCTCCGGATTCTTTTCTACCGCCGGACGGAGATCCATGGTTTCGTCATACATATCTAAGACGAAAATAACTACGTTCTTCTTAGGAGAAACAGTGAATAAGCCCTTTTCTGTCAACGTATATTGAGGCGTTTCATTTGACGTTGTTGTGCCCGGAATATGATTTACAAAGAGACTTCCCACACCGACTGCTTGAACGAGCACAAGAGCTAACGAAACGCCGGTTGCAATGCGCCAGGCCAGTATTTTGCTTCTGTGACTAAAAATAAGAGGCAACACAACAATAACAACCCAAATGGCAGTAGTCCCGCAAGCCCAAGAAGCATACTGAGTCCAATTAACGGTACCGCCATCAGAACTCGGAAGGGTTCCGTTAAGCACAAGAACTTGAACATACGAAGCGAGAGCAAAGCCAAACACAAGCATAAGTACAGCGTTAAAAAACCGGCCTCGAAAAACACTTATAACTCCTGTAAGTACAATCGTTGCTAAAACCGCCGGTAACACAAAAATACGCCATGTGGATGTGAGCCCAAAAACAAGGCTCTCCTCATTTCCGGAAATAAGCTCAAACGGAGCCACAATCATATAGGTAAACACCATGAAAAGCGCAACCGAGAAGGCCGGAAGAACACGCTGCGTCCACCGAGGCCGATAGTCATCTTCCTTGTTTGCTGTACGTTTTGTTTTAGAGTCTAAGACAGCTTTGAACTCCGCATCAACGGAAGCCTTTTCAGAAGCTTCAATACGAGAAACAGGAGGTTCAATATCCTGTTTCTCTTCCATGTGAAATACCTTGAGAATATATTTACGAGAACGCCTAAACGCTATGCCAAGCACTGCTGAAAGTGCAACTGCAACACCTGCAACCGCTTGAATGGTATAGGTCATAACGGACGGGTCAACATATGCAAAAGCAGGTGTTGGAGTTGCAATGGTCAAAATGCACGCAAAAAGAATAACACTTGTTATATCAAGGGTAAAAAGCATTATATGACCACGAAAATTACCCTTTTTTCTCTCTACTTGAACCATTGGAATCACCACTCTTGTATGGGCCATACCTTACCGGTAAGGCTCCAATTACTCATATCTTTTGCATCGCCGTTAATAACAAACTCTCTCAGCTCGGTATCTTGCTTTCCGTTAGAGAGTGTTTCAATGTAGTACCGAGGACGATCTTCTCCCTCTTTTACTTCATCGAGAGGTGTTGTGTAATTAGAGAGCATCTGCTTGTCGGCACCCATATCTTTAAGCACCTGAGCCAAAATATCATAATGCCAGACAGGTGCGCTAGAAACTTTCATAGGAGCCGACGCCTCTTCAGTCGTTTGTCCTGCAGGCTTATAGAAGATACATGGTGCCGAAGGAGTTTTGATATCTTCCGATGTCAAATACCAACGACCATGATCCGCAGTAATAATGATGGATGTATTCTCGTATAAACCGAGACGCTTAAGCTCTTTAATATATTCCTCGACAATCTTAAATGAGGCAATTGTCTGTTCGTCTTCGGTTTGCTCAGACTCATTTTTTGCAGGTTCAACATTCTTGTTAATGATAAAAGGAGGATGAGAGCCGACGAGGTGAATGAAGCGGAAATCTCCGTTTTCTCCATGCACCTCTTCTTGAGTACTTAAACCATAATGCTTGAGCTCATGGTAATACTTAAGATCGTCTTCCTTATATGGCTGAGAAGAAAGATCAATATCATCCATATTCACGTTTTTGCGCATGCGCATATTAAGATCTTCGGAATAGTACCAAAATCGAGGTTTGAATACCCAAGGTAAGTCTCTACAGAAAGCCGCTTTATACAAAATACGTAACGCTCCAAGGGTGTCCATTTGATTATCGGCACCTCGTCCGCGAAGTTCATGTACATTAAGGGTTCGATCTCGAGTATATGCAGCAGACCAATCGTACTCAACCATATCTGAGTAAATACCGGATGAGTATCCTAGCGAACGAATATCATCGAGGAATGTACTGTCTTTTGCCCAGTTTTGAATAAAATCTTCAATGGGACGATTTGTATCAGTAGGACGAAGACCATACAACAACGATGTTACACCATATCGTGTTGGAATCATACTGCCGACAGTATCGCTATACCATGTAAAGCCGGTTAACCCATCAAAGGTTTCCGGATTTGTCTCACGAAGATGCTCAACCTCAAGTGTATCAGTGGTGTCCAAAACAAAAACAACTACATTCTTTTTTGAGGAAACGTTATATAATCCCTCCCGCGTTGCGCGGATACCTGCAGTCTCTGCCGCAGTAGTATCCGTAAAATTCTGAATTGCAGGTCCCCATAAGCTCACAACACCAACGGTCTGTATCACAATCAACACAATGGCTGCCGCCGAAAAGATGGTTCTTGTCTTACGTACCCAAATAATGCTAAATGCCGTAATTGCCCCTAGGATGACTATCCACACAAAACCAGATACGATCATTTGACGTGTGAAATCTCCCCAATACACTTCGTGTCCGTCAGCAAGAGGCATATCTTTATTCATAAAAAGTGCCTGCACATAAGCACAAAATCCAAGTCCAAACACAAGCGCACTTGCCACATTAAACACACGACCGCGCAATACACTGAGGAATACAGCCGCTACCAGCGCCATAATAAGGCCGGCAATCATTACGGGGCCAAAAACATCAGTCAAACTAAAGGAAATATCCTTTGCGTTGTTGGCAACAAGTTCAAGCGGAGCTACTACAAAAACGGTATACACCGAGAATGCGCACACAAGAAGCGCTGTAAAGAAGCGGCCGCGAAATCCCAGCCGTCCTTCTCTATAGTTGCGCATTCGAGTCTGTTCATCAGCTAAGACCTCACCCATATGGATATTGGCAGCTTCGGCTCCCTTTGCATCAACTCTATGGACTGATTCTTCAACGATTTTTGTAGCATTCTCGTCAATATGGAATATCCGGAAAAGTACTTTTCGAGAGCGTCTAAATGCCACACCCAATACCGCTGAAAGCGCCACTGCAACCGCTGCCAGTGCCTGGATGGTATACGTCATGACCGACGGATCGACATACGCATACGCGGGCCTTGCAAAGATGCACAAAAATGCAATCGCGAGAAGCACTGCGTAGCATGCATCGTGTATGCATACGGCGCATTTTTGCTTAACGCTCAGCGATTTACTTACTGTCAAATGCATATCTATCATGTTTAGTCTTCCGTTTTTGTGTCTGCATCATCGCTATCTTGAGCGCTCTTCTCCTGATGCGCCAACACACGATCAAGAATGTATGTACCGGCAGCCTCACCACCATGACCCAAATTAAAGATCATGTTGTCACGGATCTCCTTGATTCGATCAGACCATGCGAGCGGATTATCAAACATTTCCTCAACCGCTTTTGCCAAACCATCCATTTTTTGGGGATCAAAACTGCGTCCGATTTCATTTCTCAGCGTAATGTCACAGGGATCAGAGTGAATCTTTGACCAGTCGGGGTTATTTTCTTTCATCTCCGTATCAATGAAAACCGAAGGCCTCAGCGTGGTAAACGAGAATTCCTCTGCAACACTTGACCAGTCGGTGATAAGCAAACTCGCTGAAAGCACCGAAGTATTTGAGCTAAAGTCAGTTTCAAACGTAAGCTCCGAGGAATCCGCATCGGCATAGCGCTCAATGATTTCATCCATACGAGGCTTATAGCGCTTAACGTATTCAGGATGTGGACGAACTACGATGCGCCAACCATGGCCCATAAGTTCTTCGAGCAGGTCATCGATACAGCTGTCTAAGATATTGCCAAATTGCCACGAAGGTCCAATGACAATGAGTGGCTTCTCTCCTGACTCGTGCTGCCCAAGGCCTTGCTTTTCATAATTTGCAATAGAGCGATCAAGCAAGTCGTATCCAATGGCGGGCTTGTTCTTTTCTTTGGTGCCATAGTACTTCTCGAGAAGCTCAAGATCATGTTGCTGATGAGGACCAACGCAAAGAACGTCATCGTAATACGTATATTCATTGCGCGTTGAAGTTATCGTCATTGATGTCATGTGGTGAGGCATATAGATATACTCGGCGTCCTTTTTTACGTACGAGCGCTTCATATAGGAGCTCTCAAGATCGCCAAGCGTAGTCACCACAACATCGGCATCCATTTTCATAAAAAGCGTAATCAGTCGGCGCTGGCCCAAATAATATGGAATCAAACGAGGCTCTTTTTTGGAGAGCTCAAAAACCTGATCGTTGGGATCGGACGTTACATAGTGAATATGGACATCGGAGTGAGACAGGAGCCATTCAATGGCACCCTGAAAGTACTTATAAAATCCGCTCGACTCAGAATAGAACACAAGGTGTTTACCGATTGTGTTGAAGAATCGAGCATAGTCGCTCTTCTCGCGAGCGGCATACGGATCGCGCTGGAACCACTTCTTTGTTGACTTGGTGGCCGTCTCCATTGCCTCGTATTCTTCACGAGCCTCATTGAGTGCCTCGTAATCAACTTGTTTGTGTGGATCGATGATGATATTGCAAACAACCTGTACAAGAATGGAAAGCAAATTCGAGCAGACCCAGTAAAACGCCATACCGCATACCACATATATTGCCAGCACAAGTGACATTGCAATAGAGAGACCGTTAGTCGTGTTCTTCTCGGCACGACTCTGCTCACACTGAAGCGGGTTTATCTTGTTGGACGCAAGACCGAGCGCCACGGACGAAAGCGCGGCGGCAAGAGGCATAATCCATGTAATTCCGCCATCGATGATGGGGGTCATGCCGAGAAATTCCGTGCCGGGTGCGCCTGAATCGGTAATGCCATGAATGACGTCGACAAGACCAAAAAGAATTACCACTTGGATTGCAAGAGGAATAAGGCTCAAAAGTGGGTGATAGCCCGCCTTCTTGTTAAGTTCGTTCTGACGCTCTTCAATGGTTTCACGGTCACCGAAATAACGTGTCTTGAGGCGAAACATCTCGGGCATGATTTTTACCATAACGATGGAGTTTTGCTGCGTCCAAAGAGCAAGCGGCATAAGAATAATTTTAGTTGCAAGGGTAAAAAGAAAAATTGCCGCCCACCAACTACCGGTAAGATTGTATGCCGGCTGAACAATAAGTGAGAAAAGCTTTGCAAGTTGCTCAAGCATGTAACTATCCTTTGTATTCTTTTAAGTTACCGATTTATATACACAAGCTGGAATTATAACAAAAAATATTACCCATCAATTCTGCAAACGCTGTTCTTCACAATGAGTTGGGGCTCCAGCACTATTTTATGGGCACAGCGGGAGTCCTCATTCTGGGTGTCATCGGTTATTTTAGAAAATAGCAGGTTAAGAGCAGCCTCTGCCAACTCTTCAACATTTTGCTCAATTGATGTTAATGCGGGTTCAAAAAGAGCATCCGCGGCACTGTTGTCATATCCAACGACCGAATAATCTTGCGGGACATGAAGTCCGTGCTCATAAAGATAGCGGAGCAGCCCCAAGGCAATGTTGTCGGAACCGGCAAACACTGCGGTGGCATTCAGACGGACCAGCTTTTGAGCGGCAAGATACGCATCAGGGATGTAGTAGTCGGTGTCAAGCACAAGATTGGAATCCGGCTCGATGTTCTTCTCGGCAAGTGCTTGTTTGTACCCGGCAAGACGACGCACACCGGTTGCGGACTTGGTATTAACCATGCACGCAATACGCGTATGCCCATGGTCAAGCAGATACTGAGTTGCCAGATAACCGCCCAGCTTATTGTTGAAATACACCTTGTCACAAACAAGATCGTCTATGGTGCGGTCAACCATTACGAACGGAATGGTGAGCTGTGACAGGTTTGCCGTCAGGTTTTGAGCATCTCGCCCTCCCGAAGAAATGACAAAAAGCCCGTCAACTCCACGGTTTGCCAACAGCCCCACAAGCTCGGAATCATTGGTGGCATTGTCATCCGAATTGGTGATAAACAGCGCATATCCACGCTTTCTGCATCTAAGCTCAAGATTTCGCGCCAAAGACGAGAAGAACCTCGACTCAATGTTTGGAACAATGAGCCCCAGCGTTTTTGAGCGTTGCGTCACCAGGCTACGTGCAATCTGGTTGGGAATGTAATGCTCGCGTCTGGCAACCTCCAAAATGCGCCGACGATTTTCCTCGGTAACACGAACCGGCCTGCCGTTCAGTACCAGAGAAACCATTGCAGGCGAAAGACCAACTTCACGCGCGATTGATTTAAGCGTTACCTTCTCAGACATAGATTCCCTTCTTGTGTGGCTCAACACCATTACGCTTTTCTTGGCACAAGAGCACTTCTCGACACTGCCACTATATAATGAGATAGATTTTTAGCCACCATAAAACCAACACGTAGAGGATCCGCATGAACATTACGCCGCAAGAAGTTGCCGAAACACTCGCAATGGTCAGCGAGCAGAATCTTGACCTCCGCACAATTACCATGGGGATATCGCTCAATTCGTGCGCGGACGATGATTTGGACCGCATGTGCGAGAAGGTCTACGAGCGTATTGTGCGGCAAGCGGAACATCTGGTGAAAGTTGCCTGCGACCTTGAGCGCGAATACGGAATCCCCATTGCCAACAAACGCGTCTCGGTCACGCCGATTGCACAGATTGCCGCCTGCACGAATGCGACAGATCTGTCGCCGCTGGCTCATGCACTTGATCGCGCCGCCGAAACGCTGGGCATTGATTTTCTCGGCGGCTTTTCCGCCCTCGTGCATAAAGGTATGGGAGATGCGGATCGCCGCCTCATTGCATCCATTCCTGAAGCGCTTGCCACCACGACACGCGTATGCTCTTCTGTCAACGTTGCCTCCACGCGTGCCGGCATCAATATGGATGCCGTACTGCTTATGGCGCAGACTGTGCTTGAGGCGGCACGCCGCACCACCGACATTCAGTGCTATGGGGCTGCCAAACTGGTGGTTTTTGCCAACATGGTTGAGGATTCGCCGTTCATGGCAGGAGCCATTCACGGTGGCGGTGAAGCGGATGCTGTCATCAACGTGGGCGTTTCGGGCCCCGGCGTCATGGCTGCAGCCCTTGAAGAGCTGCCTCACGACGCAAACCTTATGGACGTTGCCGAGAAAATCAAAGCGACCGCCTTTAAGATCACCCGTGTAGGCGAGCTCATGAGTCGGGAAGCCTCCCGCCGTCTTGGTGTCGAGAAGGGCATCGTGGATCTCAGCCTTGCCCCCACCCCGGCGGCCGGCGATTCCGTTGCCCGCATCCTTGAGCTCATCGGTGTTGGTGAGTGCGGAGGACCGGGAACTACCTGTGCCCTTGCCCTTCTCAATGATGCCGTGAAAAAGGGTGGCGTCATGGCGTCATCCAGCGTCGGCGGCCTTTCGGGAGCATTTATCCCCGTCTCCGAAGATGCCGGCATGATCCGCGCCGCTCAAGATGGTGCCCTTTCCCTGGAAAAACTTGAAGCCATGACTTCCGTGTGTTCGGTGGGTCTCGATATGATTGCCATCCCCGGCGATGCCTCCGTAGAAACCATTGCCGGCATTATCGCAGATGAAATGGCTATCGGCGTAATCAATACCAAAACCACGGCCGTTCGAGTCATCCCTGCCATCGGCTATACGGAGGGCGATATGCTGGAATTTGGCGGTCTCTTTGGCTCGGCTCCGGTGATGCCTGTCAATCGTTTTGCCGGCTCAACCCTTGCCTACCGTGGCGGTCGATTCCCAGCACCCTTGAATTCACTTAAAAACTAACTGTTAAGCAAACCGGCACTCCGCGCCAATCAGTTCCAAATAGCGGCCTGAGCAAACCGACCCCATGTCAATTGCTCCGGCCACGCACCTCAAGCGCAGCTTACGAGCTGAAAGAAAATCGGTATAAACCACAGCGCCGCAATAACGGCATAAGGCCAGAAATGCGCCTTGGTAATGGCCGCAAACTCTCTGATAAATGCCGTCGGCCAGTACCATCCGCCCGTATGCGAACCCACACCGTCAGCCTTAAGACCCAGGTTATGCGCGTACTCGGCACAACGAAACACGTGAAAGTCGCTGGTAACCATCGCCGCCGTATAGTCTTGATACTGCGCATCGGCGTTCATGAGCATCTGCGAGTATTTGAGATTTTCCCACGTTGTCCTTGAACGATCTTCCATAAGGATAGCTTCCTGAGAAACGCCATGTTCCATCAGATAATCACACATGGCCTGAGCCTCGGTTACCACCTCGTCATCGCCCTGACCTCCTGAAGCCACAAACTTACCGCAGCAATCCTGTCGTTTCCAAAGTTCCAAAGCGCGATCTATGCGACCGGCTAAAAGCGGCGTGGGCTTCTCGCCGTCAAGACCCGCGCCATGAATGATGATGTAGTCATACCGACGATGCCTGGGCAAGATTCGATACAGCCACGAATAAAAGAGCAGTGCCACAAAGGTAAAGGAAAACCACAAGCCCTCGAAGAAGAAAAGCGGCAGAATCCCAAGAAATAAGCTATCCTGACTTGCATAGATGGGTGTGCAGTACATCAGAAAGATAAAGAGCGCAAGAGCCATCGGTAAAAGCGACGTAAGCGAGAAGCCATTGTTTCGGATAACGATGATACTGTTTACAGCCAAAAATGTGCAGGTTACCACGGGGAAGAGCGCAAAGAGGACAATGACAACATAGACGGTCCACATCTGACCAAAGCGCAAAAGTAAAAGCAAAACGAGCCACAACACGGTTGCAAGCAGATAAAGAGCATTGCGAAACTGTCTTGGTTCCTTGCGAAACGAATGTACAAACAAAATACCCGGGATAAGCGCCGGCGAGAAGAGCAGCACATACACCACCAACATCTGCCAGTCCAGAGTAAGTCCCATGTCTTTTATGAAAGCTTCAAGCATATTGATACGTTCCTCAAATATCTTTCGTCCATGTAAAATAATAAACGACCATTGGCGGCAAACCACCTACCTTTCGCCGTTACGTCATGCATGAAGAGTATCTCATATATGAAAATAGAATGTGTTATACGAATCTTGGTCAGCCTGTAGCGCACGGACATACCCCGTCCGCCGCACCTCCATCCCGAGGTCACACACCTTTATCACGGTTGGAAGCACCTTGAGGAAGCGCTGTTCTGTATGCGCAACAAACCGCGCGACCTCATCAAGCCGGCTGTGGTCATCGACTAGCACCCGCGCCAGAGCCAATTGACGCAAGTCTTTCGGTTCTGTAGGCGTTTCGGCTCACGTTCAGGCGTGGTAACAACAACGCCATGATTTTCCCGAGATTTTTGACGATCAGCTCTCCGCGGCAAGAAGTGTCGTTATGTCTAAGCTTTCTTCCGATAGTAAGGCCGATGTTAGGACGATTGCTGCTTTGGTGTCAGGGGTTAGCCCCGGCGTTGAGTTGATTACTCAGCCTTCCTATACTGATATTTTGGATGATGAATGGTGGGAGAATCTACTGCATCGTCCCTTTGACAAAGACGCTGCCGAATCCGCAGAAGAAGATGTCCACGAAGGCGAATCGCATAACCATGCGGAAATCAAGCATGAACATGAGCATGAAAATCACCATATAGGCTCAACTCTGTAAACGCAATTTCACCAGTAAACGAAGTTCTTCTCACGATTGCTTCAAACTCGTTGTTTACTGGTGACCACAGTCGATAAGAACGATGTTTACTTGTGGTTTTTCGTCAATTTGAGCGTTTACGGGTGAATCGAATCACCCGTAAACAGCGCTTTTGACGGAGTTTTTGAAATCTGCGTGTTTAGTGGTGATTTTAAGAGGGAAACAGGGTTGTTCGACAGTTTTGTAGGAGTTGCTTAGCGGCTGCTTTAGACCACCCAAACAGATTGGTCGTTCTAACTTTATCTATACGCTAGGAACCCTACAATCCCTTGCGGGTACAATACGAGAAGAAGCACGCCGAAAAACCCGTCAAGCCCAAGGAGTTCTCTTGGAAGTCTTTGAATTTGTTCTCATCATTTTGACCTGTGTCGTTGCCTCGTCGGTGCTTGACGAATTTTCTCGCATCTCCATTCCGGTACTGCAAGTTATCATCGGGCTCATCGTTGCACTGATACTTCCCGGTGTTCAAGAAATTCGTATTGATTCTGAGCTCTTTTTGGTGCTGTTTATTGCACCGCTTCTCTTTAATGAAACCAGGGAAGCCAATCCCGCCGCTCTCTGGAAGAATCACGGCTCGATCCTTTCGCTTGCAATCGGCTTGGTTATTGCCATTGTGCTCAGCGGTGGCTTTACCCTCCATCTGCTGGTACCCAGCATCCCCTTAGCGGCGGCGTTTGCCTTTGCCGCAGCGCTCGGCCCTACCGATGCCGCCACCGTTACCGCACTTCGCTCGTCGGTACACCTTTCCAACCGTCAACGAACCCTTCTTTCCGGCGAATCGCTTATCAATGACGCTTCCGGTGTCATAGCCTTCCAGTTTTCCGTTGCCGCTGCCGTAACCGGTGCATTTTCTGCACTCGCTGCCACGCAATCCTTTGCCGTCCTCTTTATCGGCGGCATCGTCGTTGGTCTTGTGGCAGGAACGCTCTTCTCGCTTCTTATGGCAATCCTTGGCCGCATGGGATTTGACGACACCACCGCGCACGTTCTTTATGAGGTCATCTCGCCTTTTCTCATCTATCTCTTTGCCGAGCTTTGCCACGTTTCAGGCATCCTTGCCGTCGTTGCAGGCGGACTTGTTATGGCTCAGGCAACACGTCGCAATACTTTTATCAGCACTACGGCCGCTCGACAAAAACTTGTTTCCGATAACTTCTGGCGTATCATCTCATTTCTTATCAACGGCACCGTCTTCGTGCTTCTCGGTATGCAACTACCCCGTGCCGTCACGCCGGGATTCAACGGAGGCCTCAGCGTCTTTCAAATCCTGGGCGTCATTGCAACCATGACGCTCATTCTGGAAGGCGTGCGCTTCTTGTGGCTGCTGGTACTTGAGATTCGCCACGGCCGGCATGGCCTGGAGTTCTGTGGATCCGACGTTGAAACCGGCACTAAAGCCGATGCCAAAACTCCTGCGGGAACTCGCACGTCGCTTCTCACCAACGTGCTGGTAACCACCATCGCGGGCGCAAAAGGAGCGGTTACGCTCTCCATTGCGCTCACCCTTCCCTACGTCATTGACTCCGGTGCGCCCTTCCCACAGCGTGAGCTTATCATCACCATAACTGCGGGTACCATCCTTGCATCGCTGTTACTGGCCGACGCACTTCTCCCTCGTTTGGCTCCAAAAACGGTTGACGACAGCCTTGACGAACGTCTGCGTAAAGGAGAAATTGCAGTTCTTGAGGCCACGACATCCGAACTTCGCTCCATGATGAGCGACGGGCGCATAAGCGAGAAGTACCTCCCCGCACTACGGCTGACCATAAGCCGTTATACCAGTCGCTTGTTTTTTGAACGTATCAGCACGCCCGAAGCGGCACGTGCCACAATGCAGATGATTCGCGAGAACAACGAGCTGCAGCAAAGCCGCCTTGAAGAGTTGCGTCTCCGTCACCTGAAACATCACGACACAACACCTTGGAGCACCATTCTTGAAAATCTGCGTTCCATCAGACGCTCGGTGGGTTATATAAACTCACTTGCAGACATTGGCATGAACGCAAAGACCAACAATCGCATAAAGATTTTTATCAACGAAGCAAAGTATGCGCTGAAACGCTTGCGTAACAACAGCGAGAATAGCGAGATTCGTCAGCTTGAAGACAACGACCGTGCATACTTTCAGGCATGTCTCTATGCCATCGAGCTTGAATATACGGAAATCGATCGCCTTGAGGAGATTTGCAGGGATGAATCCAATCCCGATCGCGCGGCTATTGCCGCTAACTTGCTGGTAGATCATCAGTCAGCCGTAGATTCTATCTGGAGCCGCGTCAACATTGGTCAGGAAGGTGCCGGAACGGACATGCAGCGGTCGTACTCTTTGCCCTACAACCTTGATACGCATGAGATATCTCCGCATTTTCGCCGGCAGATTGCCGATGCGCGCACATACGCCAACGACGTTGACGAGAATGCTTTACGTGTGGAACTCGATCAGATAGCCCGCCTTCAATACGAGGGCATCATTGACCGGGAAGTCGCTTCGCATCTCCGTGAAAACGTCTACTATCTGCAAATGTCTATAGGCGATTAGAAGGTCATTTGCCACAGGCAATCGGACGCCGGATTAACCACGCGGGACCGTGCTGCCGGATCTCTCGCACGCAGCCGGACGCCGAACTATTCCAATCCCAAGACCTTATCCGCATCGATGTAGCGACCGGGCTTTCTCAAAACCGCTTTAGGCTCGGGACCGTCAGGCCAACCGATAGCACAATGGCCAACACCAACCCAGCTGCCCTCCACGCCAACGTCAATGAGGAACTGCTTGAACTCTTCTGTCTCAAACTCTTCACGAGCACGATGAATCCAAATTGAGCCAAGTCCCAAGTCATGTGCTGCCTGCATCAAATTGCCCATGGTAAGTGAGCCATCGTACACACCGTTGGGATTGTCGGTCGGCACAAGTACCACAAGCACAACCGGAGCGCCATAAAACGGATCAAAGCCCTCAGGGCGCCCCATGATGGCCGCATTCGCTCGAACGAACTTCTCGCGAAGTCGAGGATTTGAAACTTTGACTATAAGAGGGCTCTGCAAACCCCTGGCACTGGCCGCATATTCTCCTGCTTTTACGATACTGGCGATAAGATCCTCAGGCACCGGCTTGCTGGCAAACTTTCTCCAGCTCCGACGTGTGAGCAGTGACTCGTACGCTTCATTCATGAGAATCTCCTTTCAAATAACTGCTTTAAGTGTACGCCAAATGGTTTCTTTGGAGAATTGACTTGAATCATATGTCTCGCAATACCTAAAGTGATAACTTTTATGTATTGAAATACTGATAACTTTTACGTATTATACTTAACAAAGGAGGTTGGTTTTCTTGTATGAAATACTTTTCTACCGAGACAACAAAGGCAGACAGCCGGTTCTTGACTACTTACAAGAGCTGAGTCGAAGCAAAAGCAAGGATAGTCGCATTAAGTTAAACAAAATCAGCGATTATATACAGGCATTAAGCGTATACGGAACAGAACAGTTGACTGAAAACTATGTCAAACATCTTGATGGTGAAATATGGGAATTGAGACCCATTAGAGACCGAATACTATTTGCCGGAGTTATCGGTGGAAGATATGTACTGCTTCATCAATTTATGAAGCAATCGCAGAAAACGCCTGTAAGAGAAATAGAACAAGCAAAGCGAGAGCTGGCCGATTTTAAGAAAAGAAGTGGACTATATGAGTAACACCAATATAAGCAGCACTAGTTCTATTGGACGCAATTGGGCTGATGTCCGAAAGGGACTGTTCACCAAAGAGGAAATCGCCGAAAGCGATCTCAGGGTAGCGCTTATTGGAGAATTAATTAAAGCTCGAAAAGAACAGGGAATTTCCCAAAGAGAGCTTGAAGAAATGAGTGGCGTAAGACAGCCGGTCATTGCGCGGATGGAAAACGGAAATACAACTCCAAATCTAAGCACTGTTTTAAAAGTGTTAGCACCCCTTGGCAAAACACTATATATCGGAGACTTGAAGAAAGCCTAAAGTGATAACTTTTATGTATTGATAACCGAAGAATCGCACCGGATTCTCTCAAAGCAAAACGTCAGGGCAAGTTATGACAAACACCCACCGAACTTCTCGGCAGACACATCTTACCAAAGCTCAAATACGTGCGCTTGTGACGCTGACATTGGTTTTTGTTATTGCCATTGCAACACTGATACAGGAATGTGCCACAAACCGCAAAGACGGCACCAGCCAACAAAGCGTATCGGCAGCCGCGGCTACAACCATAGCTGCCGACCCCACCAAAACCACAGTCCGGTTCCTTGATATTGGACAGGGAGACTCCACCATCGTTGAGCTTCCCGACGGTAAGACCATGATCATTGATGCGGGTCCTCGCGGTTCAGCAAAAACAATAGAAGCTCAACTCAAGGCCGACGGACGTCCCCAAGTTGACTATCTCGTTGCCACTCATCCCGATGCCGACCATATCGGCGGGATGGCAGAACTTATCGCCGACGCTGATATCAAATCCATCTGGGCGCCAAACGCCACAAACAACACCGAGACGTTCAGGAACTTTTTGAGTGCCATTGACAAAAAAGGTCTCACCATCACACAGGCTGTCTCCGGCACAACCATCGCAAAAACCGACCAATACTCCATCGACATTCTGTGGCCGCCATCGTCCGCTCATTTCGACAACACCAACGACTATTCAATCATCATTAAACTGACCGTTGGCGAGAAGACCTTCCTATTCACGGGCGACGCTCCCGCAGCTTTAATCAATCAGGCTGTCAAAGGCCACACTGACGTGTTAAAGGTATCGCATCATGGATCACGCACCGGCACCACAAAGAAGCTTGCCGCCAAACTCTCGCCCGACTATGCCGTCATGTCATATGCCATCGGCAACGACTACGGGCACCCGCACGAAAGCGTCCTGAGAGCATTGTCCGCCTCACATACACAGGTATACGGAACGGGAGCGAATGGTACCGTCACGGCCATTACCGACGGTTCAACTATTAATATGTATGTTCAGAAAGAGGGCACGCCCGTTGCTCCTCCAAAAGTAAAGTAGAGGTATTTTATGACCGCAATCGTTGACCGGATAGAAGACAACAACATCGCCGTTCTTGAAATCAACGGCGGCGAGAAGTTCTTGAATGTTCCCCTCTCTGAACTGCCTGAGGGAACCTCGCAAGGCGATATTCTCACCGGTGAAGAAGGTAATTGGCAGCGCGATACCGAGGCAACAAATAAGCGCACACTTGAAATCCTTAGTCTCTTTAACAAGCTTTTTAAGAAGGACTAAAGGCCTCCTGCTCTTTTACCTCACGTTCAACATGCTCAAACTTCCAAAAAAGCGAGGCCGAAATCCTTGTTCCAGCCTCGCTTCAACGCTCTCTACGATGTCGCTTTAAAAATCGCTTCTGCGACCCGTATTACTTCTCGCTAGTTCCAGAATTTTTCTCGTTGTGATCTTTGCCGGAAGCTCCCTGCTCAGAGGAAGGATTCTTCTCGGTCTTCTCCGTACCCGCTTTCACACCCTTAGCAACTGCATCGGAAAGGGTCGGTGCAATGGCCTTTGCTCCCACGAGTGCACCAAAAAGCTGCTTCAAGTCAAGACCCATCGAATCGCCCAGACCCGCATTGATCTGTGTCATAGACTTGGTAATGTCTTCGGTCAGCTTTGCGGCATTGCCTTCACCGTACATGGTGATGGAGCCAACATTGGCAAGCGGCTCGGCAACGGCGCGAGCAACGTCAGGCAATGCATTAAAGTACATTTCAAGCACGGCGGCTTGGTTCATCTTGGCCATTGCTTCGGCCTTCTTCTCAAGACCCTCAGCCTCAGCGGTTAGCTTTGCCGCTGTTGCAGCAGCCTCGGCATCACCCTTAGCACGGATTCCCTCAGCTTCGGCAAGCATGGCCTCACGTGTTGCATTGGCTGCCTGCGTACGCTCGTACGCCTGAGCCTCAGCCTCTTTCTGACGACGGAACAAATCAGCTTGGGCGGCCTGCTCAGCTGCATAGCGTTCAGCGTCTGCCTTCGCGCGCACCTGGGAATCGAGGGTATTCTTGGTAACCTCAACTTCCTTCTGCTTAACGACGGCTTCTTGCTCCTGCTTCACAATGTTTGCAGCTGCAGTCTCGCGCTCAATATCCTTCTGCTGAATCTGCTTTTGAATCTCATACGCAGCGTCTGCTTTTGCGTTTTCCGTATCGGCTTCAACCTTCAACGCTGCCTTACGCATGGCAAGATCGGTCTGCTTTTGAGCAATGTCGAGATCGGCGTTCACACGAGCCTCATTGGATGCCTTGTCGGCAGCAGCCTGAGCTTCAGAAATTTCCTGATTTGAACGGGCCTGAGCAATCTCGGCATCTTTGCGGATGGTCGCAACGTTCGCAACGCCAAGATTATCAATGGTGCCGTCCTTATCGGCAAATCCTTGAATGTTAAAGGCAACAATTTCAAGACCCATCTCTGCAAGATCCTGATGAGCGTTGTCTTGGACACGCTGCGCAAACGTATCACGATCAGTAACAATATCCTTGAGCTTCATCTGGCCGATAATAGCGCGCAGGTGGCCCTCAAGCGTATCGCGAACCTCATCGGAGATTTCATCGATGTTCTTGTAGAGGAAGTTGCGCGTAGCGGCCTGAAGAAGCTCCGGGGTCTCGGTTGCAATGCGAACCTTAACGGCCGCATCCGCCTGTACGTTAATAAAGTCGTTTGTGGGTACATAATCCGATGTCTTCACATCCACCGGAATCATGGCGGCTGTCATCGAGTCAACGCGCTCAATCAACGGCACTTTAAAGCCGGTCTTACCATGGATGATACGCTGTCCCCACGGACCTGAAACGACTTTAATCTCTGCAGGAGATGCAGACACAAAGCCGTTGATCAGGAAGAGAAGAACGACAATCACCACAATCACAACGGGAATGACTGTTCCAAGTGAGCCAAACATAGCTGTCCTTTCTACCACTTTCCCAGACTTACTGTTCTGGAGTATATTCCTTAGCAAGTTCTACCATCAACTCGATTTCTTCCTGAGTAAAACCTGCGTCTTCCCATGCATCACGCATATATTGTTCACTGTTTATCACTATATGATAGTAATAATTAGCTCTATCACTTTCTGGCAGGGAACTCCCTTTGGTCTGCGCCTTATCCAGTCTGCCCCTCAGGTACTTCAAATCGAATTTAGCAGCTTCTTGAGCCCTTTTTCTATATTTCTTTTCGTTCTTTTTCCATTCTTCCTTCTCCCATTCCGTGGGATGTAAGGCCCTATTGACCGGCTGCGTTGACGTCTTTTTGGTAGACGTTAGAGAGGAAGAGCTGCTCGTAGAACCTGATTCTCCCGACATACTCTGAGTTGACACTCCCGAAATCTCTGTCGGTGAATATTTCTTTGAAGCACCAGGCACAGAAGATCTTGACTTGTTGACATATGAATTTGTATACGGCTGATCAAAAACTATTGACAACGAAAAGAGCAGCGCCAGTATAATGCCGGCGAGCATCGCCATCTTCTTGAACTGCCCTTTGTTACCCGAAGAAGTGCCGCTTTTGTCTTCATCTTTCAAGGGGAAATCAAAAAAGAAATCTCCTTTGGATTCTTCTTGCAATGGCTGAGACGTCGGCTCAAAGGAATCTTTTGGAGCAGGAAGTCCCAAGGGTTCGTGCTCATCGTCGTTTACCGTGACGGTTTCAGTTGGCGTTAAGCGCTCCAATGTATTCTCTGCTTGAGTCCTAGCTTCTGCAAGCTTGGCAACTGCCTTTACCGCTTCAGCTCGCGCCCGCGCCGTTCCGGTTTCCACGGCACTTCTCGCGATACTTTCGGCTTCTGCGATGCTTCTCGTTATATTTTCAGCCTTGAGTTTTTCAACGCGCTTATGCGCGGGTTCAGTCGAACGCTGTTTTACTTTCTTCGAAGACTGGGTAAGGTCTTTTATCTGCCGGTCAGTCTGAAAAAGATTGAACTTTGGGAGCGACAACTGTGGCACGCGGAATCCTTTAGACGACACGATGTCCTCATAACGACCAGTCTTAGGATTGAATCGCCTTGTTGCCATCTTGTGACACATCCTTCGCTTAAGCGTCCGATATCACTGAAAGCATTTTAGCCTAAACACTACCTGATGCTGAAGGAGACACAGCCGATACAGCTGTGTCTCCTCAGAATATCTATCTGATTTCCACGCCTCGGACTATCTGCCGCAAAGCTTATTTTCAAGCTGAGCGATCTCCTCTTCCGTCATACCTGCATCAAGGAGGTACTTCCTAGCGCCCGCCTTATAATCTAAACCGTCGAGCTTTCCGTCGACCGGTTGGCCTCCGATGCAAAGCGCAATGTCGTTGAACTTTGCATCTACAACGGCATCATAGCGATCTTTATCGGTCTGCTTATTGATTCCGTAGTAATTATCATAGGAGATCATGTAGTCATCGAGCATCTCGTCATAACTGGCACCGCACAGCGCTTCAAGTAAAGCGCAGGTAAATCCCGTTCTATCTTTACCCTCAGTACAATGTATGAGGTAAGGACCATCTTGAGCGATCATCTGTCGCAGGCCCTCAACAAGTTTACCCGCAAACTTCTGACTTCGGTAGTTCACGTTCATGTCAAGGGCGGCGACATGACCGTTATCAAAAAGACCCTTATGCCACGACATATCAAACGACGGGTCTGTATAGTAGCCCTCGACTTCTTCTGTAGAGTCTGCCTGATCAAGAATAAATTGCACTCCGGCTTTTTCAGCAAGCGCACTGGCATACGCTGCTCGACCATACTCATTGTTGCAGGGTGAAGCAGAACGGTAGACCGTGTTTTCCGCTATTTGTCCACCCTTCATAGCTCTGAAGTTTGCAAAGGCCTCATCGCTGGGGTAGTCATTACGGTCAGTTGTATAGACTGCAGCAAGTGCCTGTTGTGTTGTAAGGTACTTGCCCTTCTCGCGCAACGTGACCGTACCCGTATCTCCTTCTTTCAGGCCGGCAGTCTCCCAAAGAGGATCTCCGTTATTCACGCATACGTCGATATGAGGAAACCCTGGATAGGCGCTGATAAGAGGGTGTCCTGTCTTTGAGTAATAGCCGTTGTAGTAAGGAATGTCTTCAAGTTTGTAACCGTTGCTGAACGTAACATCGCAGCTGTCGCCATACTCAAATCCCAAGGCGTTGAACTCATCAATGGTGATATCCAGATACACGCCGCCGAACTTTTTCTCGTGAATGACCGCGAGCGCGCCCGTCGTTTTCTGTTCGCTGGTACTTTGCTGCGTTGTTTGCTGTTGCTGCTGTTGTTGAGATGGAGCAGCACCACCACATCCAACGAGCATAAAGCTCAGGACCAAACTTAACAGAATACTTAGTAGCCTCTTCATTTCTTGCCCTCTCCGGTTTCCTAGATCCTAGTTACCTTACTATTTAAGGTAAACTTAACGAAAAGAGCATAGACTATATCACTGTTTTTTATGGTGATATTTATTTAGAAAGTCTGTGAATGGCTGTATGTTTTCGGTTAACGTTTTTTATGTCCTATCCGATAAGTGCGAACCAATCCCATTTAGGCGTCTTTTGATTTAGGGTGCAATTATCCACATAGACATGATCAGGCGTCTTCAGTTTTCTAAATAATTCTGCATAGTTTTCCCAGATGCGTTTGGCATCCTTAGATTAGCATTAAGCGCATGAACCCGCGAATTCTCTGTATTCGCTCCTTCAAGGACTAAGAGCTATCTTTAGCTAAAGCTTTTACTGATCGCATCAGATTCTTTCTATTAGCTGTTGGTAACACGAGTGGTTGAATAGCCATTGAGTGCATGACTGAATAGAGTTCGTTTTTTGCGTATTCATAGGCGGTTACTACACAATCACCTAACAACTCATCTTGAAACTTCTTTTCGGCCTTATCGCCAAGACTATCAAAAGCTCTTGCTTCAACAAGAATCTTGAATCGAGCAAATGCCTTTTCTTCATCCTTTTGATAAACATCAACCATAACCCCCATTTTTACGATGCGAGTATAGATGTCTGAGTCTTTGTCCTTTAACAACTCATCCTCAACGCAGGAAACTGACATACTAAACTTTTTAATATCGTCGCTTTGCTCATGGTCAATATGAGCTTCCAAATCAACAATGCGAGCATTGCTAAGAGTTCTCGTAAGCACTTCGATTTTGCGAGACATTATCCCTCCTCAGATATGTCATAGAATTCTGAAGGTACAGCATAGTTTGAAGACTTCTTACTTTTGAACTGCAAAACTTTTCCTTCTGGATAAAGCTGCGGAATGTTTTGATATGTAGCGGTAACCAGTTCAGAAAAAGTAATACCGGAAAATGAATCCCATGTGGCATTAGCGAATGATGACCAAGAACAATTGACAGGTATTGCTATATCCGCTTTTCTAGCAACAACACTTGCCTCAGTTACATATTCTTTTCCTTTATAGACAAAAGTCTCCAGCATACCTGCATTAATCAGTTGTGTGATTCGTCCCGGAGAGACGCCGAGCTCGCGGGCGGCCTGCGCTTTAGAAAGACGCGCAATGGATCCTAGGTCCGTATCTAATGCGATGGAATAAATCTTTCCGCCATAGACAGGATGATTATCTATGGTTGGAGTTGGCATATTCAAGTTGTGCATAAGGTAGTGTTCCGCTGTTGCCTTAAGCCAATCAGCAGCCATCTCCAAGCACTCTTGCTTTGTATCTCCATCAGTACCACCTTTGAGATCAAAGGGGATCGCGATGTATCCACCGTCTTCTTTATCCTCGAAGACCTCAAACTCATATACGTACAACATGTTAAAGCTCCTTTATGAGATGCTAGTTTTCCCCTAGGTCTTTTTTGATGCGCCTAAAAAGAAAGTCTTTCACATCTCCGTGTCTCGGGATCTCTGTAAATCTTCCATCTGGGTGCACATATTTATCGTGTTTTGCACCGCCAACGTTCTTGAATCCGCGAGCTTTAAGCCACTTATCTACCTCTCTCTTCTTTACCATTACCCGCTTCTCCTAGTATAACTAGTCTAAACATTCCTTTAGAGTTTAACAATACAAAATGTACCGAAACTTCCATCAGTACAAATGCGAGAATTTCAATTTCTTCTCAGTATGTAAATTATACCAGAACAAATGTTCTTTGAGGAGTAGTGGGCAGCTGTTATAGCTGTTGTTGCTCATCAAGTTTAAGTTCCGCAATTACTGTGTTCATATCCTTCATTGAATCCATAAGGCGTCAATTTTGCGTGCACTCTCACATGCTGTACCTGAAGTTTTATCGCCGACTAATTCATCAAGACTAAAAAGCTAACCGAAACGATTAAAAGTCGTATAAAAGACTATGCATCTATCGAGATGAAAGCAAATCAATATTCCTATCGAGATAAGGAAGCGAGGCCGTGTCCTCCCAAGTTAGCTGGGTGGGCATACCTCGCTTCGACTTGAATGCTTCAAGCCCTATGGAGTTTGTATGCCTCGCACCTGCGCATCACATCGACAACTAAACACCAGAACATCATTCTCAATATCACAGATGATTCGATAGTCTCCTACTCGATACCGCCAAAGATCAAACATATTTCCGACAAGGGCTTTCCCCATGCTTCTTGGATTATCAAGCATCGTTACCTCACGAAGCTTCGAGATAATCCTCCTAGCAACTTGCTTATCCAGCTTCTTCATCGAACGCCAGACATCCTTGTCGACCTCAATCCGCCAAGCCAAGACTTTCCTCCAGCTCATTCAATGTCACGGTCTCAAGTCTACCTGCCCTATAGTCCTCGACTTTTTTCATCAACCCATATTCATATATGTCTGTGATCGACGCGAAGCTGGGATCTGCTCACGAACCTTTTTTGGACAGCCATCGGCTGCGTCCGCTATTAAGACTGCTCTTCGCACCGAAGGTCCCAGACGAAGAATCGAAGTGCGATACCACACCTCCCTACCAATTGTTGGATCTCATAACCAGCAAAGGCGTGGAGCAAAGCCCGCGAATATTAGCTTGCCGAGCAAGCGCCGACTAAGGAATGCTCAGCGCAGGCGCTTCTCTGGTTGAAAGTAGTAGCAAGTCCCAAGAAGATCTTAGGGCCTGCTACGTCATGTCCCTTGACAATGCTTCTCTCATATTAGAGGCACAAGAGATACTATGACGAAGTCTGATACGTCCTTCCAGAAAGAGCAGACTTCCTGATTATGAAAACGAGGGTTGACCCTCCCCAATTAGCTGGGCAGGACCAACCCCTGTTAATCACAGTATACCGCAATCCCCGCTAGTTTAAGCGATAAAGCACGAGAGTCTGATTCTTGAGATCTGCAAGATCATTCCCGTGTATGCGGGGAACAGTTGCGCTCGGGTTTACAACACCAAAGAACGGCGGGATCATCCCCGCGTGTGCGGGGAACAGCTAAAAGACGCATACGGTAACTGTCAAGACGTAGGATCATCCCCGCGTGTGCGGGGAACAGTACGTGCCGCGTGCGCTATTGCTTGCGTGGTGGGGATCATCCCCGCGTGTGCGGGGAACAGTTGATGTCATCAGGCAAATCGGGAACCTTAATGGGATCATCCCCGCGTGTGCGGGGAACAGAATACGTTGACAAGCCACTCTGGATAGCCCAAGGGATCATCCCCGCGTGTGCGGGGAACAGCAGATGGGCGACGCCGCAAGCGGTGCACTTGAGGGATCATCCCCGCGTGTGCGGGGAACAGGCATCGTCTACAACTTTTTGCTTCGTGGTTGCGGGATCATCCCCGCGTATGCGGGGAACAGGAAGCAGCAACAACGTCATTAAAGCTGTCACAGGGATCATCCCCGCGTGTGCGGGGAACAGAGTTCCTTGCGAAAAGACTACTATTGTACTTTGGGATCATGCCCGCGTGTGCGGGGAACAGTTGCAGAATGGTATAACCTTTCCCGTAACCCCAGGATCATCCCCGCGTGTGCGGGGAACAGTTTGTTCATTCAAGATTGTCTTATCGAATATTGGGATCATCCCCGCGTGTGCGGAGAACAGGCTTAACTGCTCCGCCACAGGAGTGCCTACCTAGGATCATCCCCGCGTGTGCGGGGAACAGGTCAGAGTATCTTCTTTTGCACGAATCGGAGAGGGATCATCCCCGCGTGTGCGGGGAACAGTGACTGATGCTGTCTATCATATTCTTTCCTTAGGGATCATCCCCGCGTGTGCGGGGAACAGATGGACCCGTCCATTGTTGAAGAGATAAGTGAAGGATCATCCCCGCGTGTGCGGGGAACAGTAAACTTTGCGTGACCTTTTTCGAGCAGGTGAGGGATCATCCCCGCGTGTGCGGGGAACAGACTTGAACTGATGCAAGCTCTTTATACGACAAGGGATCATCCCCGCGTGTGCGGGGAACAGAAGTTCGATTCATTGGTACTCATGCAGCAGGTGGGATCATCCCCGCGTGTGCGGGGAACAGAGCTGTTGATGCCTGTAAACAAGAAAATCAAAGGGATCATCCCCGCGTGTGCGGGGAACAGTATTTGTATAAAAAAGATTACTGTATCCAGTTGGGATCATCCCCGCGTGTGCGGGGAACAGCAGCGCCAAAGTATACGCGTCGCACGATTGGTGGGATCATCCCCGCGTGTGCGGGGAACAGCGGTCTTGCACAGTGACATTTACACCATAGGTGGGATCATCCCCGCGTGTGCGGGGAACAGTACATCACACTCAACGTGAATGTAATCATTTTGGGATCATCCCCGCGTGTGCGGGGAACAGCGGATGACAAGCTTTTTGACGCTATGCGCCTTGGGATCATCCCCGCGTGTGCGGGGAACAGCCCCATGCAAGAAGCATAATCAAAACAACTCCAGGATCATCCCCGCGTGTGCGGGGAACAGAAGGTAAAGACGGAAAGGTTAATGAAACTGACGGGATCATCCCCGCGTGTGCGGGGAACAGCACATGAAGACCGAGCGATAAGGCGGCATGTTGGGATCATCCCCGCGTGTGCGGGGAACAGGCCCCTTGATGCGCCACTTTGATGTCTGATAGGGGATCATCCCCGCGTGTGCGGGGAACAGTATATCGATTGGGCTACCGGCATTACCGGATGGGGATCATCCCCGCGTGTGCGGGGAACAGCGATGCCAAGGCAAAGAGCGTAAATATCAGTTGGGATCATCCCCGCGTGTGCGGGGAACAGTCCCGCAAACGCTGCGTATAGGATGCCTAAACGGGATCATCCCCGCGTGTGCGGGGAACAGAATACTGCAATAAGCTGATAGGTGATGACGCCGGGATCATCCCCGCGTGTGCGGGGAACAGTAATCGCAGGTGCGCAGCGTGATTGTCGTATCGGGATCATCCCCGCGTGTGCGGGGAACAGAAAGATAGTCGCATATCTGGTAATTAGGAAACGGGATCATCCCCGCGTGTGCGGGGAACAGGTCACGACCTCACGGCCGCAATCGCGAAGCGCGGGATCATCCCCGCGTGTGCGGGGAACAGTTTGATCCAATCAAAGACCCTATATATTCGTAGGGATCATCCCCGCGTGTGCGGGGAACAGAATATGATGTCTGTCTACTTTGGCCGCAAGCCGGGATCATCCCCGCGTGTGCGGGGAACAGCTTGCCACAAGTGCCGGCGTTTCCCAGTCTGAAGGATCATCCCCGCGTGTGCGGGGAACAGAACCTTAATGCATTGGGGATCGATCCCAAGGAGGGATCATCCCCGCGTGTGCGGGGAACAGTTACAGCGCGATAAAACCCCGCCTCATTAAGTGGGATCATCCCCGCGTGTGCGGGGAACAGCACTTAGTAGTTTTTCTGGCCAACTTGACGATGGGATCATCCCCGCGTGTGCGGGGAACAGTAAGTGAGCCGACCAGAGAAAACGTGTATTTTGGGATCATCCCCGCGTGTGCGGGGAACAGTGACAGGCATGAGATTTGGAAAACTCACTGTCGGGATCATCCCCGCGTGTGCGGGGAACAGGGCGTATATCGCAGCTCCGCGTCACGTGTCATGGGATCATCCCCGCGTGTGCGGGGAACAGCGATATGTAAACAGCAAAGGCATCTCAATGGAGGGATCATCCCCGCGTGTGCGGGGAACAGTTTGAGCGACGTCCCGACTTTTGGGGTCAAGCGGGATCATCCCCGCGTGTGCGGGGAACAGAGGAAGGAGCTTTTCAGGAAACATTCCGTGAAGGGATCATCCCCGCGTGTGCGGGGAACAGGCAATGAGGTACCACGCGGTCAAAGTGGAGGTAGGATCATCCCCGCGTGTGCGGGGAACAGTCGGACATGGTGCTTCAGGTCACTCCTCAAACGGGATCATCCCCGCGTGTGCGGGGAACAGTTGAGTTCACTACCATGTAGCCGATATCGTATGGGATCATCCCCGCGTGTGCGGGGAACAGTCCGATATGATAGCTGTGTTGGTATGTAGCGTGGGATCATCCCCGCGTGTGCGGGGAACAGAATTCCCGCAACTGCTGAACACTTACCAGAACGGGATCATCCCCGCGTGTGCGGGGAACAGGTGCGTCGATTGTATATGCCAATGGCGCAGAAGGGATCATCCCCGCGTGTGCGGGGAACAGTTCTCTGAAGCCTCAGAAAGACTGCCCTCGGTGGGATCATCCCCGCGTGTGCGGGGAACAGTCAATTATCTCTTCAATCGTTGGCAAGTACTTGGGATCATCCCCGCGTGTGCGGGGAACAGCTATCTTCGACGTATTCAAGGGATATCTCTGAGGGATCATCCCCGCGTGTGCGGGGAACAGAGCTTGAGCTAAAAGACAAGTCAAGTGGTATTGGGATCATCCCCGCGTGTGCGGGGAACAGCAAAGCGGAAAGCAGTAAGAGAAGCAAGACGAGGGATCATCCCCGCGTGTGCGGGGAACAGAATGTATGCAAACACGGAAGCGATTCGTATTCGGGATCATCCCCGCGTGTGCGGGGAACAGCTCCGACAAGCTTCGCATCAAAGAAGCCACTTGGGATCATCCCCGCGTGTGCGGGGAACAGCTCACCTCCTTATACCTCGTCACTTTACTTATAGGATCATCCCCGCGTGTGCGGGGAACAGCTCCATGTTGAGAATGGTGTTCGCACTTACCGGGGATCATCCCCGCGTGTGCGGGGAACAGAGCTCTACATCAGACACTTGATCGTAGTAGTGGGGATCATCCCCGCGTGTGCGGGGAACAGTGTATAGTGTGCTGCTTTTCGTGCCTCGATGAGGGATCATCCCCGCGTGTGCGGGGAACAGTAGTTGAGTATCTGCCGCAAACAATTCCTTGAGGGATCATCCCCGCGTGTGCGGGGAACAGACTCATTAGCTTTTTCCGCCAACTCCTTGGAAGGGATCATCCCCGCGTGTGCGGGGAACAGTACTCAAGCCAACTTTTAACAGTGGCGTCCCAGGGATCATCCCCGCGTGTGCGGGGAACAGGCCGGATCCCCCGGTTTACGTCAAGGATGGGTAGGATCATCCCCGCGTGTGCGGGGAACAGTCATTGGCGAAATGCCAGGTACGTTGAAAGCTGGGATCATCCCCGCGTGTGCGGGGAACAGTCTACCGTCTGAGAAATGATCGTAGAGGCAATGGGATCATCCCCGCGTGTGCGGGGAACAGCTCGCCAATCTAGCGCCGCAGTACGGGCAATAAGGATCATCCCCGCGTGTGCGGGGAACAGATGCCGTAGCCGCATCTGATGGCTGCATTCTTGGGATCATCCCCGCGTGTGCGGGGAACAGACATGCTTCTGTTGTATCTGCTCTACCAAGTCAGGATCATCCCCGCGTGTGCGGGGAACAGTACATTGCTGAGAATGTCACACTCACCATACCGGGATCATCCCCGCGTGTGCGGGGAACAGCTAAAGATTTGCCAATCGAAACGTCTTTGCCAGGGATCATCCCCGCGTGTGCGGGGAACAGCGGGTAATGAGCGG
>ERZ773197.123-NODE-123-length-63110-cov-13.599112_pt1 | contig 63110 bp, 49 predicted proteins | sample MGYA00580999_ERZ773197 | MGnify/ENA primary metagenome ERZ773197 (study PRJEB29015, sample SAMEA2738166) | human oral metagenome | biome: human oral; feature: human-associated habitat; material: saliva | place: China | collected 2185 ...
ATCGTTTGGCAACCCTGGGCTATCAAAAGCGCAACACCTACGGCGTTGAAACGTTTACATTGAATCATTATTCGTGGCGTAATTCATTAAGGTTTTAATGAAATTGTATCACAATTGAATCATTAATACAATCCAATGAATTGTTTATTTATCACCGATGCCATAGATTTTATTCCAAAATTCCAATGAACACATCAACCATTGCGGACGTTGCAACGATGTAACAATGATGATGTTGTACCAATATCCTAATGAATATATCCGCCATTTTAAATGTTGTAATGATACAACCCCGCGGAAATTATGCCAATATTTCCATGAACGTATTTTCCATTATGAATGTTATAACGATGCAACGCCGTAGGTATTGCACCATTATTCCAATGAATGTATTTGCCATTGCGAATGTCACAATGACGCAACTCGGTACGAGTTGTCCTTTTGATAGCCCGGGGTTGGCGAGGAACGAGCCTACCCCGGGTAAGCATCCGCAAGGAGATTCAACGCCATAGGTGTTGAGCTTTTTCTGTGAAGGCACGCTTACAATGAAATATTTCATGGCGGATTAATTAAAAAAAGCGCAACACCTACGGCGTTGGTCCACGCAAACCATACATTAACCCAGGGTAGCCTGCACTATCGTTTGGCAACCCTGGGCTATCAAAAGCGCAACACCTACGGCGTTGAAACATATTTTTCGTAACATCATTCCCATCGTTGCATGTGGTAAAACACGACAAATTACACGATGAAATGTCCCAATTCATTTTACCTTTTATTATCAACAATATCAATACCACCAATTAACCTCCAAACAACTTGCTCCATTTCCACGACTAACTACTCCCCTCTCTCTTCGGAGAGGGGCTGGGGGTGAGGCTTCGTATGCCTTACACTATTTTATACTTTATTATCAACCATATCATCATCACAATTGGTTCACCACGCAACTCGGTACGAGTTGTACCTTTGATAGCCCAGGGTTGGCGAGCGATAGCGAAGTCTACCCTGGGTCTTTTGCCGTTAGAGGCAACAACGCTGTAGGCGTTGTACCTTTTATTTATTGTTATTTTATCACGGCATTCCATGCAGAAAACGTACAACACCTACGGCGTTGACCTCAACACTACACGCATAACCCAGGGTAGGCTAATGCCAACCCTGGGCTATCAAAAGAACAACGCTTACAGCGTTGATGTCTTATTGCAACATTATCAATGATAATGTATGTTGGGTTACCTTTTATATCATGTTATTTATAGCCTGTGATTGGCGAGAAACAGACCTCCCCTGGGTAATCATCCGCAAGGAGAATCAACACCTTATGCATTGAGATTATTAGGAGAACACATCGTTTTCGTCTCCTCATGTATTTCTATTTTAGGGCCGACTCCATAATTTTATTTGCGTTATCAATGCGCTCTTGTGTCGGAGGTTCAACGCCTTTGAGGGGATAATCAAGGTGAAGTTCGTCGTATTTATACGTACCTAAGGTGTGATAAGGCAAGATATCAATGCGATCAATGTTATGAAGCGTGTTGAGAAAAGTGGCAAGTTCGCGCAGATATTCATCGTTGTCAGTGATTCCCGGAATAAGAACGTGGCGTATCCAAACAGGCTTTTGAATCTCAGAAAGATAGCGGGCACAATCAAGGATGTTATGGTTTGTGAACTTTGTTAGCTTGCGGTGTTCCTCATCTCGAATGTGTTTGATATCTAATAGCACTGTATCGGTAACCTTCATCAGGCGTTCAAATTTCGTGAACCATAAGCCATTGCGTGTAAATGGCTGGGCCGATGTGTCAAGACAAGTATTGATTTGTCGTGCGTGGGCTTTCTCAAAGAGTTCTATTAAGAAGTCTATTTGCAGCAAAGCCTCACCTCCGCTGATCGTAATTCCACCCTTTTCGCCCCAATAAGTGCGATAACGTTCGGCCAGATCCAATAGTTCATCGGCCGTCATGGGCTTTACTTTGTTTTGTTTCCACGTGTCAGGATTATGACAAAACAGGCAGCGCATGGGGCAGCCTTGCAGGAAAATGATATATCGAATGCCTGGACCATCGACAGAACCAAAGGTCTCTATGGAGTGAACATAACCCACATGACCTTGTGAAGAGTGTGTTGATGAGCTTTGAAGTGCATTATCCTTGTTCATGATTTCAAAATGTTTATGTCCTAATTTGAAAGGACGCCCTCCGTCACTCCCTTTGAACAGAAAGGACAGAGGGCGCATATAGTAACCCTATTGAGAAGTCTTGGCTTATAGTCTGCCGTGAGCCTGGCGTGCAATCACATCGAGTTGTTGCTCTCTTGTGAGGTCAATGAACTTCACAGCATAGCCACTTACGCGGATGGTAAAGTTCTGATATTCTTCCTTTTCGGGGTGTTCCATCGCGTCTTTCAACTTATCTACGCCGAAGACATTAACGTTTAGATGGTGTGCTCCCTGGTCAAAATATCCGTCCATCACGCCAACTAACGTGCGAGAACGCTCCTCATCATCGTGTCCTAAGGCATCGGGTGAGATGGTTTGTGTATTAGATATACCATCAAGAGCATACTCATAAGGAAGCTTAGCCACAGAGTTCAGCGAAGCTAACAAGCCATTTTGTTCTGCGCCATAAGACGGATTAGCTCCTGGTGCCAATGGAGTTTCGGCACGACGACCATCGGGCATGTTACCAGTATACTTGCCATATACGACATTAGAAGTAATGGTTAGGATGCTGGTTGTAGGCTCAGAGTTGCGATAAGTGTGGTATTTCTTAATCTTGTTCATAAAGGTTTTCAACAGCCATACAGCGATTTCGTCAGCTCGTTCGTCATCATTTCCATAACGAGGGAAGTCACCTTCTGTCTTATAGTCCTTGGCAAAACCCGACTCATCGCGTATAACATGCACCTTAGCATACTTGATTGCGCTGATAGAATCAACCACATGACTAAAGCCTGCGATACCCGTTGCGAAGGTACGGCGTACATCTGTGTCGATAAGTGCCATCTCTGCAGCCTCATAGAAGTACTTATCGTGCATGTAATGGATAAGATTTAACGTCTTAACATAAATGCCGGCAAGCCAGTCTAACATATCATTGAAGCGGGGAAGGAACTCATCATACGAGATAATGTCACTTGTAATGGGTCGATAAGCAGGCCCAACTTGTTCGCGTGTTCGACCGTCTACGCCTCCATTTATGGCATAAAGCAGCGCCTTAGCAAGGTTGGCACGCGCACCGAAGAACTGCATTTCCTTACCTGTTTGCGTAGCACTTACACAGCAACATATCGAGTAATCATCTCCCCAAATGGGTCGCATCACATCGTCATTCTCATATTGTATCGAACTGGTTTTAACCGAAATCTTCGCTGCATAAAGGCGGAATGCCTTAGGAAGTCGGCTGCTATACAACACCGTTAGGTTCGGTTCAGGTGATGGTCCCATGTTTTCGAGGGTGTGAAGGAAGCGGAAGTCACTCTTTGTTACCATCGAACGACCATCTATTCCCATACCAGCCACTTCGAGAGTAGCCCAAACTGGGTCTCCAGAGAATAGCTGATTATAAGACGGAATGCGTGCAAACTTGACCATTCTAAACTTCATCACGAGATGATCGATAAGTTCTTGTGCCTCCTCTTCAGTCAGTTTGCCCTCCCGAATGTCTCGTTCTATGTATATATCAAGGAAGGTTGAGATGCGACCAACGGACATTGCCGCGCCGTTTTGAGTCTTAACAGCGCCAAGATAACCGAAATAAAGCCATTGAACGGCTTGAACTGCGTCGTTAGCAGGCTGAGAAATGTCGAAGCCATATATGGAAGCCATCTCCTTTAAGCCTTGTAATGCACGGATTTGCATGGCTACTTCCTCGCGAAGACGAATCACTTCATCAATCATTTCGCGGTCACCCATGTTCTGAAGGTCGCGCTTTTTCTCTGCAATCAAATAGTCGATACCATACAAAGCAACACGACGATAGTCGCCAACAATGCGTCCTCGTCCGTACGTATCAGGCAAACCAGTAAGTATATGGTTATGACGCACGTGCTTCATCTCATCAGTATACGCGTCAAAGACACCGTCATTGTGGGTCTTTACGTATTGAGAGAAGATGTGATGTAGCTTTTCTGACGGCTGATATCCATAGGTAGTACAAGCTTGTTCGGCCATTTTTATCCCCCCATAAGGCATGAAAGCACGCTTCAATGGCTTATCCGTTTGCAAACCAACTACGCGTTCTAAGTCCTTCGTTTCAGGGTCAATGTAACCTGGTCCGTAAGCCGTGAGCCCAGAAACTACTTCAGTTTCCATGTCAAGAACTCCGCCTTTGGCCCGCTCTTCCTTTTGAAGTGCACGTAGTTTCTGCCACAATGTCTCAGTAGCATGGGTCGGTCCTGCTAAGAAAGTCTCATCCCCTTCATAGCTGGTATAGTTATTCTGAATGAAATCTCGTATGTTAACTTCAGATAACCACTTGTTTCCTTTGAAACCTCTCCATTCTTTTCTCATCTTAAAATCCTTTTAGTTTATATCTTGAAAACTTTATATTACGGCGTCTGTCAATGCAGAAAGCAAGACAAAACGCCGTTCCTCCCTTCATCATTCGTTTATCCGCGAATCATGGTTATCATCATCTTAAAGCGCTCTTCAGCTTTAACCGAGTGATGAGCACCACTTGGAATGATGAATGTTTCACCCGCTTTAATGTTGAAAACCTGTCCTTCTACGTTCAGTTGCATTACTCCTTCTATGACTTGTATAAGCGCATCGAAGGGTGCAGTGTGTTCCGATAGTCCCTGACCAGCATCAAAACTAAACAAGGTTACAGTGCCGGCGTTACTATGAATGAACTCCTTACTGACCACACCACCATTAGTATAATCGATAACTTCTGCTGCTTTAAATACTTTTCCTTTTTCAATTGTAGCCATAATAAATTTACTTTAATAGATAAATACTTTGTTTTCATGACCTCGTTGAGGTCATTTCATCTTCTCATATATGTCTTCAGCAATTATAATGCCGATGATTTCACAGTAACAAATGTGACGATATTCCCACATTTTAATGTCAGTTCATGACTCCAGTTGTTGCAAACCACACTGCTATATGCTACCCAACACGCCATCATACCATGGATATCAGAATGGGGCCTGACGCTCAAAGTGCAATCTTTTGCCTGTTTTTGGATGATCAAATGCCAGTTCTTCTGCATGAAGAAAAAGCCTTTGCGCCCCAGTTCCATAGAGTTCATCACCTCGAATGGGATTGTTGAGCCCCTCAGCATGTGCACAATGCATGCGAAGTTGATGCGTCCTACCCGTTCGCGGATATAACTTCACACGACAATCATCCATAAATTGATAGTCAGTTACAGCCTCTTTGCCATGCACTTTATCGACAATTTGCCGTGGGCGGTCAGTCAAATCAGGACGCAACGGCAAACGAATCTGCCCATGCTTTGCCCCTTTGTGTGGCACAGATAGCAAGGCAACATATTGCTTTTCCACGTGATGTTGCTTGAACTGTTGTTGCAAATTGATATACGATTCAACATTAAGTGCCACAACAAGTAGCCCACTTGTGGCCATGTCGAGACGGTGAACAATCAGTGGACCCGTTGCTTCGGGATGACGATGCAACACAAGCGAGCGCACACTTTCACGCTGACTTTTCCCTGGAACGCTTAACATCCCCGCAGGTTTACACACAACTGCGATGTCATTATCCTCGTAAATCCATTCCAAAGTCTGATGCGTCTCCTGCTCTAATGGGTTGGTTTCGACTTCAATTCCATGCAACATCCACCGCAATATCGGTTTACATTTGCCGTTACATGCCGGATAATATTGCAAATGATGACGTATTTCTTCCCGTGGACTGGCTCCCCACCAGAACATAGCCATACTGATTGGCTGCATCTGATGACGGAAAGCATATTGCAAAAGCTTTGGTTCACAACATTCACCACTACCTGCAGGCGGCACCATTGGATAGAAAATATCGAGTAAGTTCTTTTGATTTCCTTTGTCATCAAACATCAGAAAATGACTGAAAAGCCATCGTTGCAGTGCATCACTCCGTTGATGTCGTTCCGTCTTTAGGGCGTTGATATCGGCTTCTATGGCTTCAACCATAGCGCTCTTTTCTGCAATTTGTTGAGCGAACTGCTTTTTCTTTCGATGCAATTCGGCTTTTAGGAACTGCGAACGCCTTATCATTTCGGGTGTCAACACCTGTGGTCTGCCCTCTTTTTCGCGTTTAATCTCCACCTTAAAAGCCTCAATCTCCCTTTCTGCCTCATCCACTTCGTCGTGCCATTGCTGCTTTGCCACTTCCAATTCACGGCTATTTTCAAGGACATTAATACGCTCGTTGAGTGCCGAAATCATAGCTTCGTGCTGCTTGAAATAGCCATTTGGCTGCAAATAGTCAAACACTGCTGGCACAAATCCGGGCCAATCGCTTCGGCCATTAACCTGTCCGCTGTAGCCCGAGAGATAGCCAATGTCGCGCCCTTTCTTTACAATCAGCACGCCAAACATCTTTCCTTGGTCTATTTCGGCTTTGAATTCAGGTGCCGACGCAGCTATTTCGCGCTGCACTTCGCTTACTGCTGCACGACAAAGCGCATCTGGTTTATAGTAGAACGGATTGTTCATGCGTTCCGGAAGCACATGCGTTGAGGCATCAAGTGGATGGAATATCATTTCAAACGGCTTCGATCTATTATCTCAATTGTCTTTCCATCTACGCGAATAACACCCTCTTTCTCAAATTCACTGAGTACTCTTAGGAGCGAAAACTTCTGTATTCCAAACGAGTCGGCTATCTCTTGACGACTTCGAGTAAGGCGAATGGTGTTGGAGTTTTGCTCTCCTGCACGCTCAAGTAGCAAGTAAGCAACCTTTTCTCTGACTGTAAACAGACTCAGAACCTTCATCTTATGCGTCAAGAATACATCGATATTCGACAACGAACGAATATAGTTCATGCGAATATCTGCGTCATCATCAATAAGCTTTTTCAGTGTTTGGGGAGTCATTCTCAGTAGTGTCACCTCAGAATCTGTCTCTACACTCACGGGCATACTATTGTTTTTAGCAAAGATAAAGGCTGGTGCAATGAGGTTACCCGGCCGAAGTCGTGTCACCTCCACTTGCTTTCCACTGAGTGAAACCATACGGCAGATGAGACTTCCGCTAAGTACTATGTCGGCAAACCTACAGGGCATACCAGCCAAAGTGTACACATCGCGCGGTGCAAAGTTTATAATTTGGTAGCTGATATTGCCCAATGCGAGGTCTATACTGAGTGTACTCATGCCCGCAAAGAGTGGACATTTCTGCAAGACTTGCATCATTTGGTCGTTTGTCATGCTTTGGATTGCGATTTGTTATAATAGTGCAAATTTAGTAATAAAAAGCCTATTAATGATTCACTACACAGAAAAAAGCTATAACTTTACCGAGAAATAAGTATTGGTTTATGATGAAAAGAACAATTATTGGTTGGTTATTCATGTGTTTTGCAATAGCAGTGAGCGCACAAAACCTAAAATTTAAGGATGGAAAATTCAAGATAATACAGTTTACCGACTTACATTATAAGTTAGGAAATCCTGCATCTCGTCAGGCAACCGATTGCCTTTATGAGATTGTAAAGGCTGAACATCCCGACTTAATCGTCCTTACTGGCGATGTAATCTATTCCAAACCGGGAGACATGTGCCTACAACAAATCCTTAATATCATGTCTGATTTAAAGGTTCCTTTCTGTTATCTCTTGGGCAATCATGACCCAGAACAGGGCACGCCTGTAAGCCAATTGTATGATCAAGCGCAACAAAACACCTACTGTGTACAGCCAAAACGCAATGGAAACGCACTTGACTTCGCGTTGCCAATCAAGTCGTCTGACGGCACAAAGACAGCCGCTGTGATTTATGGAATGGATACACATGAGTACTGTAAGATGCCTGGTGTGGGTGGATATCAATGGCTTACGTGGAATCAAATCGGTCGTTATCGCAACTGGGCAGCCTCATTCAAGCGTGAGAATGGAGGCAAACCAGTACCTGCTTTGATGTTTATGCACTATCCATTACCCGAATATAACGATGCCGTTGCCAACACTCAAGTGACTCTTATCGGTACAAGAATGGAACGGGCTTACGCACCTAACCTCAATAGTGGTATGTTTTCAGCCCTCAGATCAATGGGCGATGTGATGGGAGTCTTTTGTGGTCATGACCATGACAACGACTATTCACTGATGTATTACCATGTACTCTTGGCGCATGGCCGCTTTTCTGGTGGTAACACGGAGTACAATCATCTTCGTAATGGTGCACGCATCATCGTGCTTTATGAAGGCCAACGCAAGTTCGATACCTACATTCGTGAGCGCGGAGGGCAAGTGCTCTACCCTACAACCTACCCAAATAGCTATGAGAAAGACGACTGGAAGAAACGTGACGGCACACGATAGATGACATCAAAAGCTGTGGTTTTCTGTGCGATTTATAAAAGAATATAACATACATGTGGCTTGTTTATGACACGTTATCATTGATATTTCATTGAAACACGCCACAAATAATGATTTAATGTGATTTTCCCCATGCTGTAAGTGTTGTAGTTTTTTGACGCAATCCAGCATAAATTTTAGCGTGAAAAAACGACAATCATGATATAAAAAGAATGTTTCAACGCCGTAGGTGTTGCGCTTTCTAAGCGTAATCCGCCATAAAACTCCTCGCTATAACTATGCTTTCTCAGAAAAAGCTCAACACCGATGGCGTTGAATCTCCTTGCGAATACTCACCCGGGGTAGGCTCGTTCCTCGCCAACCCCGGGCTATCAAAAGAACAACTCGTACCGAGTTGCGAGATGAGAACATTCGTAGTGATAGATGTGTTCATTGGAATATTGGTATAATACCTACGGCGTTGCATCGTTGCAACATTCGCAATGACAAATTCGTTCATTGGAATATTGATATAACACCTACGGCGTTGCACCATGAGTACATTCATAATGGAATATACATTCATTGAAATACCGACATAACACATACGGCGTTGCATCGTTACCACATTCGCTATGCCAAATACATTCATGGGAATATTGGCATAAATTCCACGGCGTTGCATCGTTACCACATTCGCAATGGCAAATATATTCATTGGAACACCAGCATAATACCTACGGCATTACATGGCTGCAACATTCACTATAACAAATACATTCATTGCCAAACCATAACAACACAAATGACATTGACAACTAATGGAATGTATATCGTTTGAGGACGAATTGGGAATAACGAACCTGTTGATATAAAACAGGAAAATAATATGACGCAAACGACGGGGTGATTTGACTCATTTCAGGCGGTGAAATGACGGAGATTACACGATAAAATGAGGCATATCGCGGCGTGAACTAATCACTATCACGCTATGGGGCTACGCAAAATGGCTGATGAAGGATTTGATTTTGTGCTGTTGGCATAGTGGATTGTCATTGCACTTCGCCAAAAATTCATTCATTTTCGCCCCGCATTTACCTAAACATTTCAAGGCTTAAAACGCACTAAGAAAGGCTTTTGATGAATAAATGTAACGCGCTTCATGGTGCAACAAGATTCATAATAAAGCAACAAACATGAGGTTTTATGCGTAAATTTACCTATATTTGCACTACAATTAACAAAGAAGTGTAATCTAAATCGTAACTAAAAAATGACTCGTTCTATTATTACAGCCATTATTTTTGCCTTGGCCCTCATCGTAAGGCTTTACGATCTATTCGTTGGAGACAAAAAAATTGAAAACGAAAAAAAGCGGAAAAAGAAGATAATAAAAGATGCTATATTTGCTATAGTATGGGCTTTTTTGCTGATATTCCGCATCATTTACATCATGCATGAGCGTTAAATATATCACAAGATTCGTTTCCTCACACAAGGTTTTGTATGGAGGAAACGAATCATATGTATTGTTATTCTGCGAATTTCTTTAGTTCATACAAGGCAGGTGTAGCCTCTCCACTCTCACTATCGAATAGAGGTGCATTGTACCAATTGCTCATTTGTGTATTAAACGCATTAAATTCAGGCCACCACCAGAATAAACCTGTCACATGTTTATGGCTCTTTAGCATGGTGACGAGGTCTGAAGTGAAACGTTGTTGGCCTTGAAGTGAGTAAGGATATTGGTTAGAATAGTCGAACGTTGAACCTCCAACAGCCCACTTATAAGGGTAACCCGTTTCAACAAGCATAATGTTTTTGTTCGCAAAAGCCTGCTCTAAACGCGATATAGCAGCGTCGAGTTCGTTCATTGAACCATGGAAATAAGGATAATAACTCAAGCCAATGACATCGTAATCTATCTTGGCTAACTGCATCTGTTGATAGAAATTCATCAATGCTTGATAATTAACGTTGTCAGGTTGTTGGGAAGTTGACACGCGCTCGGTATGCAAAATGATTTTTGCTTTGGGGCAAACGTCTCTGCAAGCAGTGGTTGCTGCCCGCAAGAGTTGTGTGAAACGAGTCCAATTTTCCTGTGGAGATGTGGGGTAACACACCTTTGCTGATGCCTTGTTTACTCCCCAAAGCATTCCATAACTGATTTCATTTCCCGTCTGAATCAACTCTGGTGAAACGCCGTTTTCTTTCATTTTCGTCAACACCTCCGCTGTATAGGTCTTGACCTTTGCAGCTAATTGTGCATCATTCAGACTTGCCCAAGCCTTTGGAGTCCATTGTTTTCCGGGGTCAGCCCACGTGTCAGAGTAATGAAAATCGAGTAGAATCTTGAAACCAGCAGCCTTGATTTGTTTCGCCAAAGGCAAGATATAAGCGAGATCTTGGCATGCGTTTGCATCGCGATCTTCACCTTGATAGTCGGCAGGATTTACGAAAAGACGAAGTCGCATGGTGTTCCAGCCAGCCTTCTTAAATAGTGCAAGCGGACTCGTTGGTGTGCCCTTGTCTTTATAAATGGCATGCGCCTGTTCATATTTCGGTAGCAGTGAGATGTCACCCCCTACGTATTTCACCCCTTCTTCGGTAGGCGTTGTGTCGGGTTTCGGTGTTGGTTTCTTCTCTGGTGCAATTTCATTACTGCCACAAGCAGTAGTAATGGTTAGCAATGTGAATGCTAAAAGGATAGTTGTTCGTATCAGTTTTTTCATTATTTTGTTTGTTTTCTTCGGATGCAAAGATACAAAAAAACTGATAAAAGCCTTAGAAATTCGGAAATCTTTCATCGTGGTTAGCCTTCACTGCCATACATTCCATCTCAATAAGCCAGCCTGGTCGGCACACGGGAGCATGGAGAAGAACATAAGGAGTATGGGGGAATTGCTCATGAAACATCGTAGAAACTACTGCATAATCAGCTGGGTCACGCAGATAAACGAGGGCAAAGGTGATATCATCAAAGTGCATTTCGGCCTCGTTGAGTATGGCATCAACATTCTCCCACATGCGTTTTACCTGACGTTTGATATCACGTGGGTAGACCACCTGCCCCTTGTTGTCTATACTTGCAGTGCCCGACACGAAGACATGTCGGCGATCTCCATAGTCGATTTGCGTCGCTCTTTCGAAGCTTACGCCATATTCGCTCGTGCGATTCATGTGATCAAGCGCGTAGAGAAAAGTCATTTGGTTGGGCAAAAGGCCTTTAATGGCGTAGGCATCCATACATACTGACACCTTCGAATCAGCCACTCTACCTCCTATTCCAGTGCTCGATATGTAGTGTGTATTGGCAGTTAGGTCCTGAGTTACAAACACTTCATTGCGTGCTTTCACGACACCTTCATAGTTGTTATCAATGTCGTTGACGAAAAACCAGGTGCGAACACAGTTGTCCTTCAACGTACATTCGTTCTCAATCAGACGCATCACATAGTCTTCAAGCAAGCGAGTTGTCTGAAATTTTGAGTTGGATGAAGAGATGGTTTCACCTGCAAGCCAAAGATGTTCATATGCTCCGTGCGACACACGAGACACCCCTTGGGCGCAGCTTTGATTCTTTATGCCTTTTAAAACATATACCCATAGCGCCACTTTTGTACCATCTAATGGTGGCTGTTGAATCACAGAGAGCGCACAATCACATTCATCGGTGGCATAAACCTCGTCTTCTTGATTGGCAGCATCACTGAGAAAGTAACGTTTCATGACGGCCTCTGCACCGGGAATCAACTTATCTCTCAGTTCATTATAACGCGAAATGACTTCTTGAAGCTGTGCTGTGAAGGACGCATTTGGGTCGGATGCATGGATGATAAAAGAGGCTTCATCATTTATCTTGGTGCGAAAGGCCTCGCTTGGACCCTCAGAAATAGGCGTCGGCAGGCTTGAATTGCGTGGAGAAGTGAGGTTAGAATACTCCTCTTGAGTATTTTTCTGTATCATAAGCTATTATTAATTATTCTCTATTTGGTTTGTATTCTCATTATCACGCAAGTGCTTTCACCCTTGGTTTTGCCTCATCTCTTCGTAAGAAAAAGGCGAAAAGACCTCATTTAAGCATAGCTGTGCATGCCTCCCAACACATAGTTTACGCCGAAATATGTTATGACTATTGTCAAGAAAGCTATCGTTGTATAGATGTGATAGTATTTAGGCGTGCGCAAAGCAGGTACACTTTGCAAGTGAAGAAGCACCGCATAAACCATAAAAGTGATAAGCGCCCACGTCTCTTTTGGGTCCCATGACCAGTAGTTTCCCCAGCTAATGTTAGCCCAAATGGCACCAATGAAGATGCCAAGTCCCAGCGTTGTCATGGCAGGATAAAGGAAAATGCGACTCAAAGTCATTAAAGCCGTAGACTGTTCCAGTCCTGTTTGGGGACAACCACGCATGCGTTGTAACGCCGAAAGAATCAAAGCAGTGAGTCCGCAGATAAAGGTTAGGGCCAAAAGTGCGTAACTCATCATGATGATACTCACGTGAATACTCAGTAATGGGCTATTCAACACGGGCATAATATGGCCGATTGCGGGGTCCATTTGACCGATATGGCTCACCAAAAGAAAGAAACCACTGAGTAAAAAGCCAAAGGTGATGATGAGAAGTCGCAGAGAACGCATTGCAAAAGCCATCACTATAGTAATCAACATGCTAAACCACGCAACGGAAAGCATGGACTCATAGCCATTGCTTAAAGGGATATTGTCGCTTATTATCCATCGTAAGGCCAGCGCAAATGTTAGCACTGAGAATGAGATGACAAGCAAAAGGATGAGCAATCCGTGAAGTATTGACGGACGAAGCCCAAGAAGTTGCGTCTTGGAGGAAGTCAATCGGCGAATCACTAAGCCCATAGTGAAGAAGCCAAGACATAGGTTTAAGATGAAAAGTAGAGTGGAAAAAGGAATGTTATTGTAGCATTTCTCTGCCTTAAACTGCATGTCGGTAGGGAGCGATTCGCCTGCATTGTGCTGCTGATAGCTTCGCAGTTGTTCAATGAGTTGAATGGCATTGGCCTCATCATTCGCTGCAACGGCTTGATAGAGTGCAGGAAAGTAGCTCTTGATTAACAGGATATCATTCTTCGGAAGCTGCTTAGGATACTGCTCAAATGGCGAGAACCATTGCGTCTTTCCATGTCGAAACGTATGCGGAAATAGGGCAAGTGGCGTTCCCTTTTGTAGTGACATGATGACTTGAAGCTTATTATCCATGTCATAACAAGCCTTGTGTAGTGCGTCCTGTTGACCTTGTTGATAGTCATAAGCATATTGACCCAGGACGTATTCTCCATTTTGAAAGAATGCCTTTACATTCGTATATTCGGGTAATCCGAATGTTTCGCGCATCTCTTTACTCTTGATTTGCACGATAGGTTCACGATTCCATGCATCACCAAAGAATATCCAACTCATCAAGATTTGAGTGGCATCAGCACCTTTATAGCTTCGTTTGCCATAGATTTTCTTCACAAAATCAAGGGCGAAAGTCTGCAAGGGACAGATTCGTTCGTTATAGTTGATATAGAGATCTCCAAACTTTTCGGCTACGGGTTGAGCCACTACAGGGGCTGAAATAGATTCTTCGGCAGCATGAATGGCTGTTGAAAATCCAAAGATTAGCAACAAAGTGGCTAATGATTTCTTAAGCACCGGACTGCGAAGCAACTGCCTAAATGTTCCTTTTGCATCGACAAGAAGCCACAAAAGCGAAAAGAACAGCAGACCATAACCCGTATATGTGACCGGAAGTCCATAGGGATCACTATTCACACTGAGGTAACTTCCGCGGTTATCTGTGTCATAACTCGCTTGGTAGAAACGTGTACCATGGTAGTAAAATACCTTATTCATCGACACGGTTGCACGTGTAATTGTCTCGCCATCTGTTATGACAAAGTGAGTCATATAATCCGAAGCAGCTTGTGTTCCGTCGTGATATTGTATGTCGAAATGGTCCAAACGAACCGAAAAAGGCAGTCGATGTGTGCGCGATTCTGACATAGAAACCATCTCTGTATAGACGTTAGTTGGCTGGTCACCCCTTAGGTGTATCATCCCCTTAAAGCCCGTTGTATGCGTTAAAAAGGCTCCAACAAGGATGACTATCATCGACAAATGAAGTAACAAAAGATTCCATTTCCGAAGATGAGATTTGGCAATATAGACCACACCTACAGCCACAAGAAGAGCCCAAAGCAGACTAAACCACCACGCACCATATATATATTGCGAGACAAAGGGCGTCGAATTAAGATGCTCAATAATGGTGGCCGCTGCCATCACTACAATCAAAACTACATAGAAAACGAATGTTATTTTCTTAATCATTATGTTGTTGTATAAAGTCGTTTGCTTGTTCAAGCTGTTTACTTAGGTTGTCTAAAGCTGCTATAGCCTGTTTAATGGTCGGGTCATTATAGTGCTTTACAAATGGTTCGGGCACTGCATTGATGGCTTGAAGCGTTTTATCGAACGCCTCTCTCACGGCTTTTGAGATTGCCGGATTACGCACATTAAACCATGCATCGAAGGCATTGTTGTCATTACCAAACCATAAACTACGGATGCTTTGCAAGTTATCGCGAAGGTCTTCCAATGAAGTGTGACTATAAGGTGACTCAATATAGTCGGCATCTTGATGTTCAAACGGGTCGCCAAACTTAGTCCTTGCCATCTCATCTGATAGCCCCATCATGCCATTATCGCCTGTAAGTATAACCTGAGCTGCCCGTTGTGGCGTGTAAACGGCAAGGAAATAGTCGCGATAATCGGCTCCTTTTGGCGCACGATAGGATAGGTTTGCAGCATCAAGAATGGCTGTAAACTCGGTGCCGGCACTGGCATTCCATCCGCAATAAAGCTGGTAACAACGCAGTCGAAGATTGGCAGATAAGGTCTTGGCATACTTGAGTTCACGAGCCGTTATGTCTGCAACAGGGCGTGGTTTTCCGTCTCTAAAGATAACATATTCAATGCCATGCCAGCCCACAATGCCTGAAGCCCAACGCTCACTATCGTCAAGTGGGTCACTGCTTTGCATGAGTTGTTGGAACCGAACGCGGTCTAACGGCCACGAATTGATGTCAGCATCCACCGTGAAGTGGGCGTTAGCACCAAAAAAGAAGGCTTCGCTCTTCTCATAATCTCCACGAGCTTTGAGAAATAGTTGGCACACTTTCTCCAACTGCTCTTGCGTCATTGTCGACGTTTCAAGTGCAGATAGAGCCTCATAAAAGGTTGAAGTATTCGTTGCCAACACTTTATATTGCGCGCGGATGACACCATCTATATCGTTCGTTATTACCTGTTCGAGGGATAGTTTGTTGCTTTGCTGACCATCATCTCCACCCTTTTCGCTACACGAAGAGAGGATAATGGAAAGAAATAACAATGCAAATGTAAGAGGTTTGAAATGTAGTTGAATCATGAAGAAAAACAGATTAATGTATAATACCTATGAGATAAGAATCTAAAATGTGTCACTTTGCAACGCGAAATGGTGCATATTACAGGATAAAATGACGCATTTAGCACTGCAAAATGGCACATTTCAAAATCTTGTTTATAACGAGTTGGCTGCTAATGAATTATGCATTGCATCATCATTAGCCCCACTCCACTCGCCCTCCCCACTCTTGGGGAAGGGTAAAGTGTGGGTAATATTAAATCGCATTGATGAAAGCCACGACAGCATCTCTATCGGCTTTCTTTAATTTATAGAACTTTTCAGCGGCAAAGTAGGCATCACTCTGCTTGCTATATGCATGCCACATGATAGCCTCTATTACGTTATGAGCACGACAATCGTGTAATCTTGAGCCCTCACCTGTCTCTTGTGTCGACAAGCCGCGACCCCAAAGAGGTGTTGTTCTGCACCATCCTGTGCGGATATCATTAACCATGAAGAGGCGATGTTGCACCAAATCGGTGTATGGCCAGATAGTAGTGCCGCTATAATCTGGTAGACCATGGCCTATAGAAGCATATCTACGGCTGATAGGATCTACCCAACTATTGTCCTTTTTGATAGTCCATGAAGGACGATGGCAGGCAGTACAGCCCATCTGATAGAACAGTTCTTTTCCTCGTTGCACTTCTTTTGAGTCGAGGTTACGGGCCTGTGGCACACCAAGTCCCTTATGCCATACCGAAAAAGCATAGTAATCTTCGTCTTGCATCTCGTCTTGTCCGTTCCAAGGTGCCATATCTACGAAGTATTGTTTATACTTTTGTTTGTTTGCTTCGATAGGAGTGTTGAGACTCAACAAGTCATTTACCAACTTCTTTATACCTGCTTTGGTGCCATCTCCATAGTAAGGATGAAGCAGAGATGACGGATTTTGGCCCTGCTCTTGTATCTCTTTGATAACACTTTCGTCTTCACTCATGGCCTTAGCCCATGCTGGTGTGGTGTAGAGATAGCGGCGATCACTGCGTGTAACGTTGGTAATGTTCCAAATAGCATTGACACCTGGGCCGTCAAGTAGAGCCGCACGAGTCATCGCATAGGTAAACTTCTTGATGCGCTTTGTACCGTCTGCCAGCTTATACCATGCTGAAGCGGCCCAATCTTGGGCTGCAGTGTCCCACATACCAGGGTTGAGTTTCACGTGGGGATTGGCTGCTTCACGTGCATACTGCACCTTCATTGAATCTTGATCAATGGCATCAAGCAAGCCAGAACCATACATACCAATCGTAGATTCAAGGCGTACCTCATAGTTGGTAGGCTTAGGATTGGTGTTGAAAGCACTCTGTTCGATGGTTACTTCGGGATAAGATAACTCATATTTCTCGCCATCAGGGAATTGAGTTGCAGACAAACCAGAAGGCATAGTGCCTGAAAGCGTCTTCCATTGCATGTGGATTCCACGCTCATCAACAGGTGCTTTGAATGGATACATTGCCTTAGTTTGTGGCATACCCGTTACCTGACGGATATATGAATTGGCTGCATATTGCACCCCATCAGGGTCGGTTCCTGCTGTTGGATGATAGATAACGAGCAGATATCCGTTACCCATTTGGTCGGCATTATACTTGTTTTGGCGCTTGCCATGACCGTAAGAAGGGTGACAATACTCACAACCTGAACGCACATAAGCAGGACCTAAGCCCGCATAAGGACGTGTAAAGTAGGTGTAATTGTGCTCAAAGAAGGTTTCACCGCGCTTGAAAGTCTGGTATAATCCAGCTTCTTCTATCTCGGGAGATGGGTTACTATAACAGCCCTCTTCATTCGAAGTAGTTCCCTTTTCGCCTCCAGGATACCACTCAGCTGAAGTAAAGTTGCCAATATTTTTACCGACATGATCATTTGGGTTGTAAGGCTTAGTACTATCATCTTCGCTACAAGCCGTGACCGCTAAAGCCATTGTGCCAAGCAGAAAAAGCCTTCCGAAATTCATTTTCATTATCATAAATATTTTTGTTTTACGCATATTACGTTATAAAGCGATAAACACGGGCATGAAGAAAAGGCTCCTTCATGTCCGTATTACTTAGCGTCTGCCTCGGCAGAACTATCGTTTACTTATTGTTTTTGCCTATAAAGTCAGAGGCAGCAGTAAGTGCATCGCTCAGTTCTTTACATGCGTTGATTGCATTTGCGCACTGAGGATCCTTGATATTCTTAACGAATGGTGCCTTGATTGCATTGATTTGCTTCAATGCATTGGCTATAGCGTCTTCAACACGCTTACCAGTTGCTGCGTCATACTTCTTGAAATAGTTGCTGAAACTATATTCACTGCGCTTGCCTTTTACGCCACCATACCATACGTTTTCAATGCTATGGATGTTGTTTTGGAAGTCAGTTAGAGAGTTATAGCTATAAGGTGACTCGATATAACTCTCGTCTTTACCAGAGAATGGGTTATTAATCTTGGTATTACCAACCTCATCTGCAATACCAGCAGCACTGTTATCACCACTCAATACTGAGCTAACAGCGATTTTAACTGTTGCATATTGGCTGTTAACTGGGTCGCCGGCATGCTTCATTTCATAGCCATACGAGTTGCCTTTATCGGTAGTATAGCTCGTTTCCAACTCGTCAAGAACATCCTTATGTGCCTTAGTTGCATCCTCATTCCATGAGCATTCAAGACGATAAACGCTATTACGTAGGTCTTCAGCTACGGCTTTTGCATACTCAAGTTCTTGCGCTCCAGTGAAGATAGTGAAGTTGTTTGTACCATCATTATAGGTATCATGTCCATTCAATTCAGCTGCTTTACGAGGTTGTCCATCGCGGAAGAGGATGAATTCTATGCCATGGAAGCCAAGAATACTTTGGTCAGAGATCTTGTATTTCTTATCAGCCTTGATATAATTATAAAGTGATTGCAAATCGAGAGGCCATGAATCGATATGTGGGTCGATAAGGAAGTGAGAGGCAGCACCAAGCAAGAAGGCCTCACTACGCTCGTAGTTACCACGTGCTTCGAGGAAAGTCTTGCACACATCATTTACTTGTTGCTGTGTGATTGAACCTGGTTGAAGTGCTTCTAACTCTTTATAGAGCTTCTCACTCTCGTCAGCTAACGCCTTATATGTAGGGTTTACCGTGTTATCTACATAGCTACTGAGTACTTGTTGAAGGTACTTGTCGCCCGCACTAAGCTCTCCTGACGGCTTAACATCATCGTCACTACTGCATGAAGTCATGCTCGTAGTCAGTGAACAAGCCATGGCAAATAGCATGGCATACTTGAAAATTTTCTTCATTTGTTTTTATTTTAAGTTAAGATTCCTTGTTATTCTTATTTAAATAGGTATATACCTACTTTATGATTCTTATCTTTTTTCATCCTTAAAGGAAGAAACCTTCGTAGGCAACTCCAAGAGAAACCGATGGCTCATTATTGTAAGCACTCTTCAAGAAGCGGTGAGAGTATTCGCCTTTCACTACGATTTGTTTGATTGGATAATAGTTGAAACCAAATGCTATGCGATTCTTTTCGGTATAAGGATATCTCAGTTGTGTGCCACTTGCCTTGTAAGAATTGTAATATTCGTAACGACCGAAGAGGTAAAAATGCTGTTGATCTTGACGAAGTTTAGCGATTTGAGAGAACAAATCCCAACCGGCTTCAATACCAGTAGCCATAGCTGTCTTGCTAACGGGGTCTGGATTGAATGGAGAAATCTTGGTTTGTCTTCCAGGAAGTAGCTGTACATGTTCTGCATCTCCTAAGTGTCCATAGTCAAAACTACCACGAACTATCCAATTGAAACGATTGAATGTGAAGTCAACAGAGCCGATAGAAACGGCACCTTTGAGTTTAGATGCTTTACCATTTGCATCGCGACCCAATGAATTATCAATGCTATGACCATAATATCCGCTTACACCGAGGCGCAAACCTAGTATAGAATAGTTGTCAATACGTAGGGCAACAGCATATTTATTGGCTGGTTCAAACTCGAAAGCAGAGCTTGCTCCCTTCTGAATCCAATTGTCACGACTAAAACTTAAGGCATTCAATCCAGCCAAGAATTGTAGTTGATACTTCCAATCTCGACCTACATGACCCCACAAACTAATACCCGTCTGGTGCCAAGTACAAGGAAGTATTGTTGCTTCTCCCTCTGGACGATAAACTGTAAAGAAGTTAAGTGGCTCATGATAAGCATTAGTCAAGCCAATAGGTACAACGATATGGCCGGCACGTAGATTGAACATGCGAGAGAAACTCTTTTGAATCCAAAACTGTTCCAACTCTACTTCTCCACCTTTCTCTACCTCGTGTTCCCATTCTCCGCTTTCTTCGTACTCCTTTTCATAGGCACTTCCGCTGCCACCATGCTCGAATTCAATCTCTGTTCCCATAGTCCAGCCCTTGCCAAAGTCGTAACCTAAGTAGATTACTGCATGGGGAATATCAAACTTTCCATGACTCGGATCCTTCTTATATTTAGCAGCTTGGCTGTATTTATAAGGGTTATCACTGAAGAACTCGCGTGTATAGCCTACCTCACCATAGCCTCCTACGCTGAGTTTGTTACCCTTTACGTGGTTCATTACGGAATCAATGGCGTTGACTTGTGCATGGGATTGCAATGTCAATCCTGCTAAAAGCACACCTGCCATTAGTCGAAACTTACAACTTTTCATTTATTTTCTATTAATGTTTCTGTTCCTTTTATAATGAAAAGTGCAGACTATCTAATTGTGAACCCAGTCTCAAGAATCAGAAAAATGCCGAAAAACGGAATTCTCTTCTTTATGAATGATCCGGGAAAACAATTACCACTGCACTTATTCGACTGCAAAGTTATGAAATAATATGAGTGTATTCAATACCTAAAAATAGTGAAAATATCAAATCGTGTTTTTCATTCTTTTTAGGTATTGCATGGCATTCAAAAAGCAATTACTTTTGCAACCGAAACATATTAAACTCGAAAATGCTCTCGGGCATAATCAAAGAAAGGAATTAAAAATGAATAAAACTTGTGTGATTTACGGTTCATCAACCGGTACATGCCAAGACTTGGCTTCTCGTATTGCTTCTAAACTCGGTGTAGACAGCGCTGACGTATTTGATGTTTCTAAAGTATCTGCTGATCAGCTTGGTGCTTATCAAAACTTCATCCTTGGCACTTCAACTTGGGGAGCAGGTGATATGCAGGACGATTGGTTTGATGGTGTGAAGACATTAAAAGAGGCAGGACTCAGTGGAAAGACTGTAGCCATCTTTGGTTGTGGTGATTCTGAGAGCTACAGTGATACCTTCTGTAGCGGTATGAACGAGCTTTTCAACGCCGTAAAAGAGGCAGGTGCCAAGGTCGTTGGCCAGGTTTCTACAGATGGTTACACCTATGATGACTCTGAAGCTGTTGTTGATGATCACTTCGTTGGACTCGCTCTTGATGAGGTAAATGAGGATGATAAGACCGACGAAAGAATCGATGCATGGGTTAAAGAGATTCAACCTGAACTTTAATTCAACAGAAAATGCTACAGACTGAGGCTGTACCGACTGACTTAAGAGTGCTTTCTGAGCACATCTATCAATATAAGAAAGGTGTTAGAAACATGGTTCTTTACACCTTTCCTGAACGCTATCAACAGCAAGCAATCGGTAAACTTGAGCGCCAAGGGATTGATTATCTCATCCAGCCTGTAGGCAATAGACGCATTAATCTGTTCTTCGGAAGGAAGGAATGTATGGATGCTTTGCGAACGTTTGCAGGCCGTCCACTCAATAAACTCACGCCCGAAGAGGACTTCATTCTCGGCACATTGCTCGGTTATGACCTATGCAGTCAGTGCGAACGCTATTGCAAACGCAAGGCCTAAGCGCCTTGTTTATTTCAAAAGACTATAGTAACGATAGCGCTTGTCAACTTGAGAAAGCACGACAAGGCCGTCATACAAGATATTAATTACCATTATCAATAAGAATAATCTTGTTCGCTACATAGATTTCATAATGTTTTTGTATAAAAGTAAAAGGGTTGTCGCGAGACAACTCTTTTTTCGTTTTATAATGCCAAATGAAAGGAAGTAAGGAGAAAAACGAATTATCATATAATTCAACAAAGCTGAAAAAATTACGGCGATAAAATCAAATTGTTTTATGCTTTGATGGAAATACGCGCATATTTTGAAGCTTTCATAGTGCTATGACTACCAATATCTTATGACGCTTTGGGTATCATTAGCCATCGGTTTTCATCGTTTTCCATTGTGATATGACGCAAACAAGAGGCTAAAATGACGCAGATTACAGGATGATATGGGGCAAATGCTGCTGCGTTTTGATAGGTTTCGTGATGCAAAATGTGGCATTTTGTATCATTAACTGCTGTTTTTCATGTGTTAACAAGCTTTTTCTTAACTTATTTCCTCCCACAAACGGCTCTCTTTTCTCTATTTGGTGAGGTCGTGAAGTGTTAAAAAACGGGATATAAAGTTTACAAAAAGACAATGCTTTCCATATCATCTGTTTTCCCACCGGAGCTTATATCATGTTATGCTTCCTATGAAATGAAGGCTTCAGATGCAGAAACTCATGTTGAGATTCACACCTTCTAATAAACGAAAAAGAGTAAAAGGAGCCCGCTTTTACCAAGCTTTGGCCCCTTTTACCCTTTTATTTCTTTATGTAATTATCGGCTTACAGCTCGAACTTATAACCTACTGTAAACTGGAATACGCTGTTCTTTGTGTTAAAACCTTTGGCAACATTTGTTACACCGAAGTTGTAACGACCATCAACAACGAAGTTGTTGTACTCGTAAGACAAACCAATTGGGATAGAAAGATCAAAGGTATTTGCTTCTGCTTTGTCTTTAGCAATGCAGAAACCTGGCTGAACACCGAGCTTAACTGCAAGGTTTTTAACTACATAAACGTTAGCAACTACAGGAATGTTCAAGTAGCTTGGCGCCCAAGTTACAGAGGTTGTACCTAAAGGAACCAAGTCAACAGTCTGCTTATTACCCTGACTTGAGTAGAGAAGTCCTACTGCAATAGAGTAGATATCGCCTAATTGATATTCAGCTTCTGCACCAACTGCCACACCAATTCTTGGGTCACCATTCGTCTTTGTGACATTAGAAACATTGAGACCCACCTTAGGTTGGATTGTCAGTGAACCTACTTCGTGCTGTGCAAACATTGAAACAGATGAGAGCAACATAACAGCTGCCAATACAATCTTCTTCATAATTTTACCTTTTTAAATTTATATTTGATAATCTTTTCACTGTAAAAGCAGTGAGTTTTTTTATATTTTAGTCCTGATTTCGTTTGCAAAGATATAGTTTAAAAACATAACTTCAAAACTTTTTTTACTTATTTTTCGTTATGCTCTCATTTTCTTTACTTTATGAGTTCTATTTCGTTCATAAATGATACGTATTTGGTGATGAAATCATAACAACGATATGCGCTTCGTTTTCCATTCTTTTTGTAATCTTTTCTCACACAAAGTTTTTTATCTTATCCATGAAAGCATCTTTCTTATCCCTATTGTTTATGAGCAAAAGTGTATTACATTCTTCCCTTTTATGCCTTGAAGGCTTGCGCATAAAGCCTCTCATAACCTTCACGCATGCTACACATTGAAAAATGTTTTTCAGCAAATTGTCGTGCGATTGTCTGTATTTCGTGTCGATTGATGACGGGCAATACATCATTAAACAGGTGCAAATAGGTGTTTAAATCATTATGTTCCACACGCAGAGGCCAGTCATTTGGCAGTGTTTCATGCAGCCCCGGACACGCATTTATGATAGCCGGCAGTCCGTTGAAATTAGCTTCCAATGCAAGAATACTTAATCCTTCATGGCGCGAAGGCATAAGCAGGAAGTCGAAAGAAGCCAGAAATGAGGCCAAATTAAATAGGGGTTCGCGAATTGAAACATGAGTAAATCCAGCCAATTCTGCCGTTAACAATGACGCCAAAGAACCTCCGCCAATGACATGAAAATGATAGATGGCACTGTCTTTTTGGCTTTTTATAATCTCAATCAGCGTGTCAATGCCCTTTTGTTCCTCAAATCTTCCAGCGAAAAGAATATTGATTTTCCCGGCTTTTAGCTGGGAATAAAGTTGCTGTTTGACGGGAGCCACACCATTATATATAATAGGTGGGCTGTCGTGATAATGCTCTTGATAATTTGATTTGACGGCTTCTGAGATAGCAATATTGGCATTTTGCCGAATGAAAAAGGCCTCTATGCGCCGTCCTGTGCGTTGCATGCCTGTCCAAAGTCGGGTGTTATGAATCGTTCTTACTATCTTACAACGCTTTAATGCCCATGGAAACAAACGAAAAAAACAATAGATTGACAGGTCGGGCATCTCGGTATGACTGTGTAAAACCTGTGGTTTATATTTCAAAAAGAGCCATAAAAACCACAACGGAAAGGTCAAAGCAGCCAATCGTTCGAATAGATAGTGGAAATGAATCTCAGGAATCCAGCCCCTATGATAAGTGATATTGTGGTCTCGAAGCTCCTTTATGAGCACGTCTGTAAAGTCACTATGCGCCCTAATGAGTTCCACAACATGATACGCTATGCCTTCCGTTGGCGACTCAGCGATATTGATTGCAACCCGTTCTGCGCCTCCAACATCGAGGTGAGAGATAATATGAAAGACTATCTTTCGATGCATATTGCAAAATTAATGCTTTTCTTTTGAACTTCAATCAAATAGTCGTAATTTTGCGATTAAAACGAAATTAAAATGGCAGAGAACTTGAAAGAGAAGACCATTAAAGGGCTTTTCTGGGGTGCAATGAATAGTGGCACGACGCAATTACTTAACTTAGTCATTGGAATCTCACTCGGACGGCTCATCGGTCCAGCTGAATATGGCATTGTTGGCGTGCTAAACATCTTCACGTTGATAGCGGGTAACCTGCAGAGTAGTGGCTTTTCGCAAGGCTTAGTGAATCTAAAGTCGCCGCAAGCCAGCGATTATAATTCTGTCTTTTGGTTCAATATTCTCTCCAGTTTCGGCATTTATGCGGTGCTTTTCTTTGCTTCTCCGCTCATCGCGACATACGTTCATGACCCTAATATGACAAAGCTTGCGCGCTTTGTCTTCTTGAGTTTCGTCATATCTTCATTCGGAATAGCCCACAATGCCTATATGACGAAGAACATGATGAATAGAGAACTTGCCATCGTTGGCGCTATTGCGCTCGTTTGTTCGGGTGGAGTTTCCATCACGTTAGCCTTTTTAGGCTTCTCCTATTGGAGCTTGGCATGGCAACAAATCATTTATATTGCAGTGTTGAATCTTGGTCGTTATTACTTCGTTTCATGGCATCCATCCTTCCATTTCACGTTCGAACCCGTCAAACGCATGTTTAACTTCAGTGTGAAAGTACTCATTACAAACATCGTTAACACTGTAAGCAATAACATATTAACCTTGATTTTCGGTGGACTTTACCCCTTAAAGGTCGTCGGAGACTATTCCCAAGCCAACAAATGGAACACAATGGCCAACTCGTTTGTAGCCAATGCAGTCGGTCAAGTGGCTCAACCCGTGTTGGCTTCTGTAAATGAAGAGCGCGGAAGAGAAGTCAGAGTGTTTCGCAAGATGATGCGTTTCACGGCCTTTTTATCGTTCCCTGCCATGTTCGGCTTAGCCATTGTGTCACGCGAATTCATTCTCATCACCATCAAAGAAAAATGGATTGACGCCATTCCTCTATTGCAAATGCTTTGTATTGGCGGTGCTTTCGTGCCGTTTTATACCATGTATCAGAATGTAGCTTTAAGCAATGGACGCTCTGATATATATATGCGTTGCAACGTGATTCAAATCATCTTGCAACTTGCAATCATTGCTTTCTGCTATCGTTTAGGAATCAATGCCATGATAATGTTCTATACATTGTTCACGATTGCATGGCTTTTGGTGTGGCAATATGCCGCTCATCGCATCATCGGAATACGCTTATGGGAAGTCATCAAGGATGTAGTGCCAACGATGTTTGTAGCTGCTGGCGTAATGATTCTCACTTATTTTGCCACTGCTTTCATTTCATCTTTACTCTTGTTACTGCTTACTCGCATCGTCGTTGCCACCTTATTATATATAGGAGTGACAAAGATGTTACACATGGAAATATTGGAAGAGGCTATCATCTGGCTGAAAAAGAAACGCAAATAACCACTATCATGCCTTTCAAATCAAAAGAAACGACGTACTAAACATACATCATTGAACCATCGTTTGCCATAAAACAGGAGTGGAAGTGCATCATCCTATGATGAGAAATCATCGTCATCAATCGGTCATTTCCTTAACACCACTCCCACATCTTTCTGTAAACGCGATACAATATGTCGCTAATCTTCAAGGGAAGCCATGTGGTCATAGCCTGTAAAAACAATCTGTTTCTACGCTTCAATGGCTTGAAAGAGCAGTAGGTTGCTATCTCGTTGGCTCGCATTCCATTTCTCATTGCATCACGATACATGTTTAACAAGCCCATGTCAAGGGCCTGATGATAGCGTCCTTCCACATCATTTCGTCTGTAGAAATCAATCACAACAGCATTTGCTTTGACCATAGAGACGAGACTACGACGTGAGATTTGGTGGGTGTAGGAAGTGATATTGTCTATCCGATAGCCATAAACGAGGGCATCAGTTGTCGTGAAACGAGCTGTAAAAAAGGCACGGGCGATGACCGTATAGTCCTCACAATAGTTAATGCCGAGCTTGAAATCAATGCCTTGTTCCAGTAAAAAAGCACGACGATATAGGCGTGCCCACAGGTTGTTTTTCACCTTATTTTGACACAACAACAGGCTAACATAACGCTCACGAGGCATATTTGGAGGGAGATTTACAGCCCCTTCACTGTGGTTTTCATACGTGGTATATGCGCCGGTTACTATGTCATAATTTCCTGTTTGCATGGTTTCGACAAGAGCAGACACGGCATGTGGTGGCATGATATCATCACTGTCGGCGTGCATAATGGCTTCACCTGTGGCATGTTCAAATGCAGTTTGCCGCGCAGCCCCTACCCCTTTGTTCTGTTCGTGGCGTATAATCTTCACCTGATTTGCCCGCTCTGGAAACGCAGTCAGCACCTCTTTCAACACCGAAATGCTGTTATCGGGCGAACAATCATCTACAAAAATATACTCTAAGTCATGATAATCCTGCCCAAAAAGTGACTGTGCACATTCGGCGATATAGGCCTCAACAGCATAAACAGGAACGAGAATTGAAACTTTCATAGGCTGTTAGTGTAACATGAAATGAATGAAAAGCCGCCCATTATGAACCAACATGAAGACGCAAATCAATAGGAGCAGAACGCGCAAAGCCCTTTGTAGAGAAGGCCATTGCAGGCGTTTCAGCAGATAGGCTGCGGCAATAGGCAAGATGAAAGCCCAGTGGGCAGCCATGATATAGACTTCGTCCAGTCCAAAACCAAGTACTAAGTGCAACACCATATCAAGCCCAAACCACGATAAACAGAGTTGCATGAAGCGCAACCGAAAGGCCGTGACAAAGCCACCTGCAAGGAGCAACATCATCACTACACTGACAACATAACACCATTTGTTGTGATAGGCCACGAAAACAGGGCGTTCTTTATTGACATCTTGCAGCAAATGGTCTTCGTGAAGCATCAAAGACTCGCCAAAAAGGTTCTCAATGATGCTGTGAGCACGTGATAATTGTGTGTCAGTCCAACGGAAAGAGTCTCCCTTAGTGATAGCATTGGCTTGAAGATGTCTGTTCTTTTCGGCCTGCTCAGCATAGGTTTTACGAAACGTTGCGTCTTTCTTCAGTCGCTCATTCACCGTGTGTGTGCGTCGCTGTTGTTCGGGTTTCTGCACCCATTCGTTAAAAGCCATGTAGGAAATGCCCAATAACATCATCGGCAACACTATGGAAATGGCAAACGATTTAGGGCTAAAAAAACGCTTTCCATTGGCAAACCACGCTGCAATTCCTATCTTTACGCAGTTGGTTGTTGTCACTCCGGTGGATAAAAAGAGCAAAATGGCGGTTTTCCATGCCGCTAATGGTCGGCGCTCGCATATCGCTTTACCGGCAACATAGAGTGTAAACAGCAAGAAAAACAACGATAATGCAAAGTGATCGGGCGCCACAACAGCGACCATAATGTGAGCAAACGTTAGAAAGAATGCCGTGAGTAACAAGCTATCTCGATAGCCAATGCCCACTATTTCGCGTAAGATTCTGAATAGAAATAATGTGGAATAAAGCGATAAAATGATGAGTACGGCTGCCCAAATAAACACGGCACAGTTCATGCCTGTTAGCCCCATGAGCCATTGATTGACTTGCGTGAGGGGATAGATGAAGACAGAAAGCAACGGATGTCGCTCCAAACTATAAAGTGGACGCCATTCAGAGAGCGTGATATATGTAAAGGGATCGTAGCCCGAAAGGCCGAAATCCTTCATAAAATGCATATAATATCCGCCCTTAAGTGCATGAGTAAACGCCTCAAAGTGCTGTGAAATAGCAAGGGCGTTTAAGCCAATCAAATAGAGAAAGACGACCAAAGCAGGCCATCGTTCGTCTTTTCTGATGCTGAATAGGCATAGTGGATTTCTCATCGTTTGCGGTTGTTATAACTGCAAATGTACGCATAATTTATCATATTTCGGCATGATAGGTGGACAAAACGCAGCCTCATCATAAAGCAGATAGAGTGATAAGCGATTGTCAGTAAACAGGATGAATGACATAAAATGTAGGGAGAGCTTTTGTCATCCCAAGAATACCAGTCCATGATTTGCCCCATTTCGTCGCGTAATCTCCGTCATTTCACCGCGTGAAATGCGTCAAATTACCCGGTCGTTTGCGTCAAATCATTGGGTGAAATGATGCAAATGATGAGGTGAGGTGATTTCTCCCATATTATTCTTCCGTTATGAAGGCAGGAGAACGGAGCACGAAATGTATCTTGATGTCTATTAGAAAAGCTTATAAACTATTGATTATCAGGCGACAAACCTAATAAAAACATTCCTTCTAATCATTCTTTTTTGGAACTGACAATGGCCTGTTCTATTCATACACAAAACCATTCCACCGGCAGTATCGCTTTTATTCGTCTCCTAAAATCTCACCATCTTTCATGTGAATGGTGCGGTCTGTGATTGCCGCTAAGCCCTCATCATGGGTTACAATGACGAAAGTTTGGCCGAATTTATCACGTAAATCGAAGAAAAGTTGATGCAGTTCGGCTTTGTTTTTGCTATCAAGACTGCCCGAAGGTTCGTCAGCTAAGATGACAGCGGGCTTGTTAACGAGAGCTCGAGCCACAGCAACACGCTGCTTTTCTCCACCAGAAAGTTCGGCAGGTTTATGGTTTGCACGGTCTGAAAGCCCCATAAACTCAAGCAATTCCAAGGCACGTTGTTTCGCCTCACTATTGCTTTTACCGGCGATATAGGCTGGAATCATGACATTTTCTAAGGCAGTAAACTCAGGAAGAAGCTGGTGAAATTGGAACACAAAGCCTATATGTTGGTTGCGAAAATCGCTGAGTTTGCGCGTCGATAGCTTGTTTACATCGATTCCATCAAGGCAGATTGTACCAGAATCAGGCTTATCCAAGGTGCCAATAATCTGCAGAAGAGTCGTTTTTCCGGCTCCCGATGGTCCGACAATACTAACGACTTCGCCTTTGTTAATATGCAAGTTGATGTCTTTTAGCACTTGAAGATTACCGAAACTCTTTGTGATATTTTTGATGTCAATCATTGTTTTATTTGTTTTTAGATAACATTTTGCGACGCTTGTCAATCCATCTTGCGAGCGATTCCCATGCACTTCGCTCCTCCGTATGTTGCGATTGAGAGTATGTCATGACTTCTTGATCGCCGTATTGATCGGGGAAAATGATGACCAAGTTCTTGCCATTGAAATAGCGTTGGATTTCATCGGGCAGATATTCTAATGCATTTTTATAAGAAACGGTGCCCTTTCGAGCAGTCACAATGACGAAAAGATGGTCGTCGGCCACATCATTTGCCAGCTTAGGAAGCTCGTTCCAATGGTCCATATTGCTGTAATCGGCACGCACTTGTGGGTGCCGGTTCTTGATATATTCATTCACTAAGGAAAGCGTTTCGGTGCGTCCGTGGAACTGAATGCGGCACTCTAAGTTACCCGCTATACGCGACAAGCGTTCTAACCAGCGGTAGAATCCGGGCTCAAATTCAGCGCGTGAGGGCACCGCTACTTGGATTCTGCGAATCGTGTTGAGTGGTTGTGCGAGACGAGCCATCGTGATTTGTTGGTTCAATCCGTTAAATAAGCTCTGATGAAACTCGCCCCAAAACTTTGTGGATACTTCCTTATGAGTGTGCATTCCGATAAGAATCTCGGTGGCTTGGAACTCTTTAAAGGCATGTTTAATGCCGTTAGCGATGTTGGCAGCAATGCGAGTTTGCGTTTGAATCTGTATGTCAGAACCAGCACAATACTGTGTCATCTGTTCGAGAAGTCGGTTTCCTTGTTCCATGTTTCGGTGCATATGCTCTCCATCATAGACTACATTCAGGGCGACAAGCCCTCGTGTTTGCTTTCGGTTTAGCATGAGAATAGCCATATTCATGAGTCGTTCTGCGTACTCAGGATACTTCACTGGAACGAGTATTCGCTGGTCGTTTGCCTTACGATGTGCCTCTACCGGCAACTCTTTGTCACGTAGAATGATGCGCTGAGCAGACTGTTCTGTGATGACACTTGATATGATACAAGTAAACAAAATCATAACAATGACGGCATTAAGCATTTGTGCACTGACCAAAGGGGCGCCGTCTTCGCCTAACAAATTCATGCCAACCATCACCATAGCAATGGCTCCTGCCGCATGAGCCGATGTCATTCCAAACATCATGTGGCCTGAACTTATTGGCATTCTAAAGCCAAAACATGCCGCGTATGCCGCGATTGCTTTTCCCAATGTGCCAAAAAGCGTGATACAGATGACGGCCCAAAGGATGCCACCTCCAGTGAAAAGGAGTCGCACATTGATGAGCATTCCGACACCAATCAAGAAGTATGGGATGAAAACGGCATTGCCAATAAACTCCAATCTGTTCTTTAATGGTGAAACAGAAGGGATGTATCGGTTGAGGATTAAGCCTGAAAGAAAGGCGCCAAAGATGCCTTCTAATCCGATGGCAGCACTCAAAGCAGCGCACAAAAAGAGTGAAGCCAGGACGAAAATAAACTGCATTACGGCGTCACTATAACGTCGAAGGAACCACCGAGTGAGGCGAGGCAGCAGGAAAATAGCAGCTGCACAATAGATAACGAACTTTGAAACAAAGAACAACCAAAAGCCAATGCTTCCCTCACCTTTATTAGATGCGACGATGGCTGCTAACATAATAAGGGAGAAAATCAATGAAATGATGCTCGAACCCACACTTAATGTGACACTGGGTTTACGCTGAAGACCATACCGACTGACGATAGGATAAGCGACAAGTGTATTACTTGCCATGATACAACCTAACAAAAGAGAGGCTGTAATGCCGTAATTGAGCAGATGAATCCCCATGAAGTAGGTCAGTAGTAAAGGCACTGTGAAAGTCAATAAGGCGAAAATGAGCAAACGATTCCTATTCTTTCGGATGCTCTCCATATCCATTTCGAGGGCTGCAAGGAACATAATGTAGTAGAGACCTACACGTCCAAAGAGCTCAAAAGAGTTATCCCTTACGAGAATGTTTAAGCCATATTTGCCGACAACTACCCCCGCAAGTACCATTCCAATGATATGAGGAATGCGCAGTTTTCCCATGATAATCGGGGCAAGAAGGATTATCAGTAACACCACAAAGAATGTAAGTGTGGGGTCAGTAATGGGAAAGTATTGGGCAAGGTGTATCATATTCTTGGGCAAAGTTACACAAAAAAAAGAAAAATACCACACTTGATATCGGGTAAAGTGAGTTTTATGCGCTCATAGCTTAAATGTAATCTCATCATGTTCTCAGGCTTTCCATGCTGTAATCAACCTTTTTTACTTTTTTATTCTCATCCTTTTTTGCTTTTCACAAATATGTGTTAACTTTGCAATATGATGTTTGTTAACTCATAATTTCATGTTACAGTTAGATCAATTTTATAAAGCTCGTTACGTATTAAGCACTGTTTTGCGTAAGACAGAGCTTGTACATGCCAAGAAAATCAACCCAGATGTCGACGTATATCTAAAGCCAGAGTGTCTTCAACTGACTGGTTCTTTCAAACTTCGCGGTGCATATTTCAAGATTTCTCAACTCTCAGAAGAAGAGAAAGCAAAAGGAGTCATCGCCTGTTCTGCAGGCAATCATGCCCAAGGTGTAGCCTTAGGAGCTACTGCAATGGGTGTAAAGAGTCTTATTTGTCTACCCGAAGGAGCGCCTATTTCGAAAGTAGAAGCGACACGAAAGCTTGGTGCTGATGTGATGCTTGTACCCGGAGTATACGATGACGCCTATCAAATGGCGTTGCAATTACGCGATGAACGAGGTTACAGTTTCGTGCATCCCTTCGATGATGAGAACGTGATTGCAGGGCAAGGAACGATAGGACTTGAACTCTTGGAACAGCTTCCTGACCTCGACGCTGTAGTCGTTCCAGTCGGTGGAGGAGGTCTAATCTCGGGCGTAGCCTTTGCTATTAAGAGCCTAAACCCACATGTAAAGATCTATGGAGTACAGGCAGAAGGCGCTCCAAGTATGGTCAATAGTATACATGATCACACGATAGAACGTCTTACGAATGTATCGACTATAGCCGATGGAATCGCTGTAAAGGAGCCGGGAAAACTAACGTTTGACACCTGTTCTTCCTATGTAGATGAGATTGTAACTGTTACAGAAGACGAGATTTGTGCAGCCATTTTAAAACTTATCGAAAGTGAAAAGATGGTGGCAGAAGGTGCTGGTGCGACGAGTGTTGCAGCCGTAATGTTTAACAAAGTGCCTGTAAAGGGAAAGAAAACGGTATGCATTGTCAGTGGTGGAAACATTGATGTGACCATCTTAAATCGCGTGATTAACCGTGGACTTGTTAAGAGTGGACGCCTTTGTACGCTTGATCTTGAGTTGGATGATCAGCCTGGTAAGCTCCTCGATGTATGCACTGTAATTGCTCAGAAGGGGGCAAATGTAACGGGAGTGCACCATGATCGTTCGGCCAACCGCAAGAAAGTGAACGCTTGTTTGTTGCGGGTGACGATGGAAACTAAGAACCAACAGCACATAGAATCAATCATAAAGGCGTTAGAAGACAAAGGATTTGCAATATTTAATAACCCAAACTTAAAATAATTTATATGAAAACGATTCACACAAACAACGCTCCTGCGGCTATAGGTCCATATAGCCAAGCTATCGAAGTCAATGGTTTTATCTTTGCATCTGGCCAGATTCCTATCGATCCTTCGACTGGAAACTTCGTTGAAGGCGGTATTAAAGAACAGACAAAACAGGCCATTACCAACGCTAAAAACATTCTTAAAGAGGCCGGAACTGACCTTGCACACGTGGTAAAAACCACTGTTTATTTGGCAAACATGGCTGATTTCGCTGCAATGAATGAAGTATATGCCACCTTCTTCCAGCAGCCTTTCCCAGCTCGTTCGGCTGTTGCTGTGAAAGATTTACCTAAGGGCGCGCTCGTCGAAGTAGAGGTTTTAGCATATAAAGGCTAAGAAGAGAAGAAACCGAACAGGTTGAAAAATACCATAATCATTAAAGGGTAAGAAAGTCAAAAGACGCTCCTTGAACAATAAGTCAAGTGTAGTCTTTTGCCATTCTTACCCTTTTTCTGTTGTATTTTTCTATTATTTTTTTGATTTTACAAGGTATTCTGCAATCTGAACAGCGTTTAATGCAGCACCTTTTCTAATCTGATCGCCTGTCAACCATAGGGTGTTGCCATTGTCATCTGCCAAGTCTTTGCGCACACGACCAACGAAAATATTGTCTTTCCCCGCACTTTCTAATGGCATAGGATATACATAATGTTGCGGATCGTCTACCAAAGTAACTCCTGGAGCAGCTGCCAACGCTTTACGAATCTCGTCAACCGACAATGGCTTTTCAGTCTCAAACCACACACTTTCAGAGTGAGAACGAAGCGAACTCACACGTACACACGTTGCACTTGTACGCACATCGCTGTGCATTATCTTACGCGTTTCGTTGAACATCTTCATCTCTTCCTTTGTATAGTCATTCGAAGTCATCTTGTCTATCTGTGGAATGACGTTGTAAGCCAACTGATGTGGAAACTTATCTATAGTCTTAACAGCACCTTCTTCGATAAGTTCTTTATACTGTTTCTCAAGTTCTTGCATCGCAGCTGCACCTGCTCCGCTCGCACTTTGATAGCTGGCGATATGTATTTTGCGTATATGACTGAGCTGATCTATGGGTTTCAACACCACAACCATCATTATAGTAGTGCAATTTGGATTAGCAATGATGCGACGGGGGCAGTCTAACGCGTCCGCAGCATTCACCTCAGGAACGACCAAAGGCACATCATCGCACATACGAAATGCACTCGAATTGTCTATCATTACAGCGCCATATTTCGTTATTGTGTCTGCAAACTCCTCCGAAGTACTACCACCTGCCGAGGTAAAGGCTATGTCAACATCTTTAAAATCATCATTATGCTGCAGCAGTTTCACCTCATATTCCTTCCCCTTGAAGGTGTATTTGCGACCTGCACTGCGTGTAGAACCAAACAAAACCAAGTCATCCATCGGGAAGTTTCTTTCTGCAAGGATGCGTAAAAACTCTTGTCCCACAGCACCACTTGCGCCAACTATTGCTACTTTCATTTACGATTTATAATTTAATTCAATATACTATGTTGCAAATTTACATAATAATTTTCTAATTTAGCCTACAATATGATGATTTAATTTGGCTCTTTGTGTGAAATCGTAGCTAAAGTAACATCCTCTCATCTAATAGTATAATCCTCGTGAAACAAGTCAACCCGTCTTCCATATCTGGGCATAAGCGTTGATAAAATGATATGCAAAACAAACCATTTTGTAAAGTTTATTAGCGTAATTTGGTATTCATTCATGCGTGCATTGCCAAAATTTATATCATGGAATAAACGTTTCAACGCCATCGGTGTTGCGGTTTCTTTAATTAATCCGCCATAAAAGATTTCATTGTAAGCGTGCCTTCACAGAAAAAGCTCAACACCTACGGCGTTGAATCCCCATGCGAACGTTTACCCGGGGTAGGCTCGTTCCTCGCCAACCCCAGGCTATCAAAAGAACAACTCGTACCGAGTTGCACCATGAGAGCATTTATATTGCGAAATTCATTCATTGGAATAATGGAGCAATACCAACGGCGTTGCGTGATGATAGCATTCATCATAGTGGATGTATCCATTGAAATATTGGTACATTTGGGCGTTTATTTATTCGCACGTTAGTGTCAATTGTATTATGAAATGAATGTTTCAACACCATCGGTGTTGCGCTATCGATAGCCCAGGGTTGCCAAACGATAGTGCAGGCTACCCTGGGTTAATGTGTGGTTTGCGTGGAACAACGCCATAGGTGTTGCGCTTTTTTTGATTAATCCACCGTCAAAGGTTTAATGGTAAGCGTGACTTCATAGAAAAAGCTCAACACCTATGGCGTTGAATCTCCTTGCGAATGTTTACCCGGGGTAGGCTCGTTCCTCGCCAACCCCGGGCTATCAAAGACACAACTCGTACCGAGTTGCGAGATGAAATAATTGTAGTGACGATGATATTGATAATAAAGCGTAAAACAATTTGCGTCATTTCATCGTGTAAAATACGGCAAATCATGCGACCATTTGACGCTAATCACGCGGTCGTTTGCCTCAAATCATTTTACGTTCTACGCCACATCATCATATAAAAACCACCGATGTACATCACTAATGCACATCGGTGGTTTATTTTTTCCTTTAGAATGTTGAGCAGAAGTAGTTTATTAGAAGGTCCACTTTGCGGCAACTGTCGGCAAAGCATAAAAGCGATTGTGCTCTCCTCGCTTGTTCCACACAAAATTGTTACTAAGTTCTACCTCGCTTCCGAGACTCAAGTTGACACCTTGCATGCCTTTCAACGTGTTTAGATTGAACCAAAACTGCGGCTCACTCAATAGGATCAGTTTGCCATTTACATTGGGATTATACCACAAATCGCAAAAACCGCTGAAGGTACATAAGCCTTTTGCAAACGTCGTACTCCACACTTCGGTCAACTGAAAGCCACTAAATGGATGGGCACCATAGTGTTTATTCTTGAAATAATACTTGTACATAGCTTGCACAGAGAATGTTTTTGAGAAGTCAGCACTATGCCAATTCCATGCACCTCCAAGCAAAACGGCGTGCTGAAAGCGGTTAGCTTGCCAGGTATCTTCGTCAGAAGACAAGCCGCCATTATACTCAATGTGAGCTGCCCACTGCTTGTTTTTGGTGAGATTAAACTCGCGTGATATCTCCCAATAAGCCCCAGCGACGCCTTCTCTCTGATAGTCTATGTCGGTAAACATAAAGGTTGAGCCCCACTTATCAGGCTTAAACATTTCTACAGTGGTAGTAACTGACGGACGATTGGTAAGATCTTTGTAAAGCGAATGTCCCAAGTCGTAGTGCAATTGCACGTTTTGTGCTGTTGCTCCTAAGGTTAAAAGCAACAACAAAAGCATAATAAAAGATTTCTTCATTGTGATAGTTTATGATATAAAAGATATGTATTAAAGTTGTTCTTCCAATTGTTTCACAGCGCTTTTCATGTCATCTGCAAAAGAAGAGTGCGTCAACAGAAAGCCCTCTTTGCCTTGTGCAAGGGCCTCATAGAGCGCTGGGCTCATCTCGTTGACATACTCACTGATGGCATATTCGATGTCATCTTTCTGACGTTCACTATGAGAAAAGGCATAGACCTGCCATTTCTGATGAAAGAAACAATAGGCTGCCTCGATGCTGTCTTTGGTAAATTGCGTTTTGTTCATAGGCTTAATACCACTGCACGGCATTGCTGTAACCGCTCCGTTTGTCGTATTTCAACGCGTCGGTCAAGGTGCTTGCATTACAGCGGAAAGTGAAATTATAGCTTGTATAAGGTGCCAATACGACCTGACAACTCATGTTAAAGCAGTGAAGATCACGCTGCAAACTGGCTGTTGTCATGCTCATGGCGTGATGATCAAAGTCATATCCAGATGAGAAACTAATGTTCCAACCGTCACTTATGCGTATGTTTCCACTGAAGTTCAAGGTTTGTGTGAACATGTATGGATAGCGCATGGTGTGATAATTGAACTTTCTGATGTCGGTATTCTCACGCATTGTGATGCCATAACCAAAGGTAATAGACCATGGCATGTTGAAAGTCATGTAACCATCATCATCGGTTTTCGCCTTGTTATTACCTCGTTTACTGCGTGCATTGCGTTGACCTTCAATCATATCATCGTCAACATTCGACTCAATATTAGTGTCAATACCTTCTGCATTGGGGTCGTTGCGCTTGCCTTTTGAGTTATTCTCGTCACTGCCTCCACCGAAAAGCTTCTTTATTTTCTCTGGAGTGAGCGTGTAAGAGATATTTTGTGACATGCCTTGGAAACGTCCTATCTTTCCCATTCCCCAATAGGTGTGGTTGCCAACATAAGGCCTTCCATGACTATCGAGCTCGTAAGCATAAGATGCAAAGACGGCGTTGAGGTTGAAAGTATAGTTTTTCCACCACTTCAAACGCAAGTCGACACTGAGGTCACTCCATGGTTTCTCTTTGGCAGCCATGTTATATGACATTCTGAAACCAAGGTTATCAATGATGCTTAACTTGCGAATGCCCGTAGAATCTTTGTCAGATTTAATCTTCATCTCAACGTTGTTGTCAAACGAGAAGCTAACACTTCCCATCTTACCACGGCCAGGAACGCCATAAAGTCCATTCGAATAAGGCGAGTAGTCAACGAGATCCACACTGCCATCAGGGTTGGTACGTTGGTAGGAACTATAGTATCCATAGCGTGATGCACCGAAATCGGGGGCATAACTAAAACTTACCGACGGCGTGATGACATGGCGAATGGCTTGAATTTTGTCGCCAAAGAGCTTGCGATTAGGAATGAACATTCCATAAAGTTTAGTGCTTGCACTGATGCTAAAGTCCCAGTTGTAGATGTTATGGAAGCCATATGTGGTGTCAGCAACCTCCTTTTGAGTGGCTGTATTCCATGACCTTGTCACCTTATTGGTGTACATACGGTCGGTGAAATTAAACGAAGGATTTACATTAATATAATTAAATAGCGTGAAACTCCCGCTGATTGGGATGCGGTGTTGCATGCCATTGCGCCAGTTTTTGATGAGATTTGAATGGAAAAGTCGGTCTTCTTTCGTGTTGATAGAATTGCTAATTTGTCCTGTATAGCTTACCGCAATCTTCTCATACCAGCGTTCTGCCCCGACAGCATGACGTCGTTTGAACGGATAAAAACGGCTCAAACTGATGTTCAAGTCAGGCAAAGTGAGGGCTATACTCGAATCACTCATGTTCTGATTCAAGTTGGCTGTGGCACTGAGTGATAGTCCGATGCTTGAGAAATTGGTGCCCCAGCTAACCGAAGATGTACGAGTTGTCTGCGAGAGTGTTTGCGGATTGTAAAGACTATTGAGGTTATTGCGCTCATAACTTGACGTAGCAAAGTTTACACTTGCAGCCAAAGAGCTGTATGGGTTGGCTTTAGGATCCTGGCGATGGCTCCATTGTATCTTGAAGCTTTGCTGCCGACTGAAGTCTGGCATGCCTTTATCTCCGGTCTTAGTATCTTGATAACTACCATAGAAACTGCCACTATAACGATAGCGTTTGCGGTAGTTTGTGGCCACACTCAAGCCCCATGAGCCTTTGGTATATATCTCTCCAAGGAGTTTTAAGTCCCATTTGTCGTTGATAGCAAAGTAATATCCCCCGTCACGTAGATAGAAACCGCGTGTACTTTCGTCACCATAAGTAGGCATGATAAAGCCGCTTGAATACTTCTTTGAGAATGGAAAGAAGCCATAAGGAATGGCAAGTGGCAGAGGAACATCAGCCACAACAAGATATGCCGGGCCAAAAACGACATCCTTACCTGGGCGTACTTTCGCTCTCGAAAGCGCTATATAGAAGTCTGGATGCTCTTTATCGCAAGTGGTATATCGGCCATGTTTCAAGAAAATCTCACCGTCAGCATTGCGCTTAGAGAGTTCACTTGAGAGATAACCTTCTTCTTGTTGTGTCTTAACATTATCGATAAGACCTTTCTTAGTCTTAAAGTTGAATGCCATAGTATCACTCTCATAGTTGTCTGATCCCAATGTAAAGACCGGCGTACCTGTTAGTCCTTTTGTCGCCGTATCACGCACTCCGGTGGCATGAACAAGGCTACTGTCCATGTTTAATGTAATGTGTTCGCTCTTAAGGTCCATGTTTTCATACTTCACACTCGATGTACCATAGAGGAAAGCCGTCTTATTTCGTGCGTCGTATACCATGGAATCATTGGCCGAAAAGTTCACAGGAGCGTCTATTCCGTTCTTCTTTTGCCGGTTCAATGAGTCAAGTCGGATGGAGTCGTCAATGAGTTTGTTGTGATGATAGATAGCCAACTGCAACGAATCCATCTGAGTTGTGTCGATGGGTTGACGGTTGGCAGAGTCAGTTTTCAGGGTTTTGTTTATAGCAACACTATCGTTAGAAGCACTCTTATGCCTCTTTCGGAACTGATAGTCGACATCGGCCATCACAAAAAGGACGGCACATAGCAACATGACTATAAACGAATATCTTCTCATTTAGTGTGCAAAGATAGTGATAAATCACTGAAACACGCTTGTTTACAGCGTTAAAAGTTATTTTTATTCGAATAGCTTCTCCCACAATTTGAATCGTTCTATGCCATCTTCTCCAAAGCGTTTAAGACTCCGTTCGGCTTGTTCTATGGTCTTTTCTACTTCTGGATGTGTTTTAGAATAAAACTTATCAGCGTAGCAAATGACTTTCTCTTCCATGGTTTCGGGTAGGAAATCTTCGTGAGGAAGAGGCAGATTGAGTCTTATTATCTCTTCTTTTGTGATGCCAGCTCCCGTGTGTCGCTCACATACTCTGGCGTGTTTTGGGAAACCTTCTGCCCGTAACAACTCCGCACCTATACGTCCATGAATGAGATAAGGCTCGCTTCCGAAGCAGTAAATACCTGGTGCATCACATTTGAAGATACCGATATCATGGAGCATTGCCGCTTCAGTGACAAACTGACGATCAAGAGAAAGCTCAGGATGTAGGTCGCAAATGCGCACAGCACGCTTAGTAACAAGCGTGCTGTGTGTCATGAATATATACCGAAGTTGATTGTCTTCGGGATAGTATTTGTCAATAATCTGCTGATAATCCATGGCTTATTCTGCCGTGGGACGTTGGATATAAGCTATCACATCGCCTTTATTTACCTTGTCACCTTGCTTTGCTTTAATCTCAACGAGCTTGCCTCCAAGTGCTGCTGGGATAGCTTCGAACTCGCCCCAAGACGTGCAAATATAACAGAAAGTGTCGCCTTCTTTGTACTCTTTACCAATGAATGGTTCAACAGCGGGAGCTGCTTCACCGTCTCCTTGGAACTCCCAGAAGATTTGACCTTTAACAGGTGATACGATAGCATCAGCCATTGCATGCTTGAATGCGGTTGCTTCTTCAAGACTAACCTTTGCTCCAAGCTTTGCATCTTTAGCCTTTTGAAGATCTTCTAAGAAGTTTTTCTTGGCCTGACCACTCTTATAATTGCGATACTGTTCAGGGTGCATAGCCAGTTCAAAGAGTTCTTCGTCGTCCTGACCATAGTCCCATCCATTCTCGTCCATTTCCTTTTTAAAGTCTTCCAAGGCATCCGTTAGGAGCGTACGAGGGTCAACATCCGTAAACTCTCGACCTTGTTTCTTTGCTAATTCAACAAGAACGGGGTCAATCTTTCCTGGTACTTTTCCGCTCTTTCCAAGGATCATACCCCACATAGACTCGTCCATCATGACAAAACGACCCTTTCCTTGCTCCATTGTTAGCAAGTTCATGAGTGCTATATTCTTAGTATATTGGCTGAAAGGTGTTACCAATGGTGGATAACCTACACGTGGCCAAACATACTCAACCTCATTGAACAACTTCACAAGCATATCGTCCATAGAGAGTTCTTCCTCACCTTTCTTCTTACGAAGGTTATTGATTGTCTGACGGATTCCACCGAGATCGGCCATCATTGAGCCCATCATTCCACCAGGAAGTCCGCAACCTAACAACAAGGAAGACATGATTTTGTTCGATGGATTGATAAAGTATCCGAGCCATTCATCAATGAATTCCTGAGTAAGTGCACGTGCCTTCATGTAGGCATTCATATTGATTTCTGGAACATCGAAGCCCTCATTACGCAACATACTCAATACAGATATGATATCGGGATGAACCTTTCCCCAAGACAAAGGCTCTATAGCTGTGTCGATAATATCGGCACCATTCTTACAAACTTCAAGGATAGAAGCCATCGAAAGGCCTGGACCTGAGTGACCATGATACTCAATTAATATGTCAGGATGCTTAGTCTTTATGGCCTTAGTCAGCTTACCTAAGAAGGCTGGTTGACCGATTCCAGCCATGTCTTTGAGGCAAATCTCTTCAGCACCAGCTTCAATCAATTCGTCAGCAAGGTTCGTATAGTATTCCAAAGTGTGTACAGGCGACGTTGTAATACATAGTGCCGTCTGTGCAGTCATACCTGCTTCTTTTGCCCATTTGATTGAAGGCTTGATATTTCGAACGTCATTTAAGCCGTCAAAAATACGAGTAATGTCTGTTCCTTGCGCATGTTTTACACGATACATCATTGCGCGAACATCGTCTGGAACAGGGTACATACGGAGAGCATTTAAGCCTCGATCCAACATGTGTGTTTTGATTCCGGCCTCCTTTAAGGGTTTACAGAAAGCACGAACAGCCTCATTTGGGTTCTCACCGGCAAGGAGATTGACTTGCTCAAAGGCACCACCATTGGTCTCAACTCGTGCAAAACAGCCCATCTCTACAAATAAAGGAGCGATGCGTTCCAATTGATCTTTGCGTGGTTGGAACTTGCCAGAACTCTGCCACATGTCTCGATATACGAGACTGAATTGAATTTTCTTTCCCATTATGTAACTATAAATTGTATTTGATATCCTTAAAATAAAACTGGTCCTTGCCTGTAGTCTACTTATGATTACAATGCTATCAGAACCTATCGGCCTGCAAAATTAGGTAAAAAATCCCAAAAACGACATTACAATATGTATTTTTTGCAATTATTGCTTTATATTTGCACAAAATTAAACTCAAATGAAAGCAAAGACAATTCTCTTTTTTTTCTGTCTCACTTGGCTTGTAGTGGCGTGCGAAGAAAAGGCAAAAGATAACGCGAAACCAAAGGAATCGCAGACAACATCATACAAATTTAAAGGCGACAGCACGATATATGGCTTGGCATGTGAGGGTTGTAATGATTCCACTATAGTGCTTTTACCGATGGATGGCAGTGATCCTGTGCGCTATGATGTCATAGATGCACACCGAAACGGGCGTGTAGTGGGCAACATTCAGATAGGAGATTGGATTGGTGTTGTAGCCAACAAACAAGATAAACACACGGCAGATGAGGTCATCAATCTCGACGAAATAAAAGGCATTTGGTGTTATGTTGTCATGCCGCAAATGCGCGATTACGAGAAAATGAGCAAAAGATTGCAGAAGAAAATGATGCGAGATATACCCGATTCTATAAAGCAAACCTATCTCATTCCACGCGAATATGGCTTTTGGTTGCGTCGACAATGGACGGCACAAAGCGTGGGTTATGTCAGCGAACAATCTTCTTTAGAGCAAGAAAGCCCTGTAGTTTATCCGCAATTAGGCTTCTTTACGGGCTGGCATATATGGAATGGGAAGCTCGTTATAGAAAGCGCCACACCACGATATAATGCAGATAACACCATCACTATAACCAATCCGGTTAAAGATACGTGTATAATCGTCTATTTAGGAAAGGATTCTCTCGTGCTCAGTGACGGCATTGAGTCGCGCAGTTACTACCGAAAGAAGAATATTAATGACGTGAATGTAAAAGCTCGTTTCATTGCCGAAAAACTCAAAAGAGAGGCATTAAAGAAGGCTATGCAACAGCAATAACAACATAACATCAGTGTCATTGACCGCTAACACGATTTTCATTTACAAACCATCCCCATGTTGTGGCGGTTCATTATCACCGACTCCATTTCTCCAATGCTAACAGATGATATAACCACCTGATAATAAACCCATTACAATTCACCTCATTTGACGTGATAATTTGATTCATATCGCCGTGTGATCTCCGTCATTTCACCGCGCGAAATGCCTCAAATCATTTTCCCATTTAATATAAACAACACCAGCATCCCCTATCAACCCATTTGCGGTTACAAATATCCTGATATGCAACGCCGTAGGTGTTATATCAAGATTCATATTTTTTCGCGTTTGAATTTAGGATGTATTGTGCCGAAAAAGCGCAACACCTACGGCGTTGGTCCACGCAAACCATACGTTAACCCAGGGTAGCCTGCACTATCGTTTGGCAACCCTGGGCTATCAAAAGCGCAACACCTACGGCGTTGAAAAATTTACATTGATTCATTATTCGTAGCGTAATTCATAGTAATATAAATAATAACGTATCATATTTGATTCATTAACACAAACCAATGAATTGTTTATTAATCACCGACACTGTAGAATTTATGCCATTATTCCAATGAATGTATATTCCATTATGAATACCCTCATGGTGCAACTCGGTACGAGTTGTTCTTTTGATAGCCCGGGGTTGGCGAGGAACGAGCCTACCCCGGGTAAACGTTCGCAAGGAGATTCAACGCCATAGGTGTTGAGCTTTTTTTGAGAAAGCACGCTTATAATGACACCTTTTATGGCAGATTAATCAAAAAAAACGCAACAACTACGACGTTGTTCCCCACACATCATACGCTAACCCAGGGTAGCCTACACTATCGTTTGGCAATCTCGGGTAATCAAAACAAGCTTCATCTACCCACATTGACATTCAAAGAGGAACTTCAATACACTGATTACACCTTGTGCTTTTATGAAAAAAATATGTATATTTGCACCAAACAATTCATCAAGGTATGAGCAACGAGTGGGAAAAGATGCTGAATGTGACCACAAAACAGGCTTGAACCAATACGAAAAATAAAACTCATAAACTTTCAAAAACAAATAAAACATGAAACTAAAGAACTTTTGTTTACTCGCACTTTGTTTGCTATGTGCAAATCATCAGGCTTTCGCCGACGATAAAGATGAGCCTGTTCAGCGTTGGGCTATACAGGCAGGATTCGGTGGAACGACGCTCTATGATAACACACCAGACGGACAAGACTTCTATATGAGTGATGAAGAAGGAAACTATTTCTCGCTTTCGGCCGACTATTTTCTAAATGATCGTCTTGCACTGACTGGCGGTTTATACTATGCACAAGAAGGAATTGCCACCTATCTTGCCTCGGGAATAGGACTGAAGAAAATCAATATGCTGGGTGTTGAAGGAGGAATCAAGTGGTATTTCTTCCCCAAAAAGTGGATTGTTCAACCGCATATTGGTGCCTTGTTACAAACCAATTGTTTGAACCTTGGACGCATGCGGGGCAGTGAACGCCATGAGCTTAGCTCGGCATATCCAGGGAGTCATGTGCAAATGGACTATGATGTGCAATGTCCTGCCTTAGCTTTCAAGCCACGTATTGGCGCAGACATACACCTGTTTAGTACGGTTTCACTCTGTGTTGCCTATGATCTCAGCTTCGGTTTTTGGGGACATCATCGTGCAGACATGCGCTTTCTCGACCTTCCTTTGACGGGACAGGTGTGCCATTATAAGACAGATAACATGCGCTCTACTATCAGTTTGGGCGTGAAAGTCGATTTCCCGACAAAGTCAATCAGCCCAAAAACCTTCAACAACCTGCTTTACATCTTGAGCACTTGGATTGAATCGAAGGCACGTCATTAAGCTTTTTATCCGCATGTCTCACTTTGATTCCGACACGTTTCGACAGGAAGTCATCGACATCGTGCGTCAGATTCCGCGCGGACGAGTGCTTACCTATGGACTGATTGCACGCCTTGCAGGCTATCCTTTGCATGCCCGTCATGTGGGAAAAGCCTTGCATGGGGTTGAAGATAAAGCCATTCCGTGTCATCGTGTGGTGAATAGTGTGGGAAGAACTGCACCAGATTGGCCCGAACAACGACTGCTCCTTGAAAAAGAAGGAGTGTATTTCAAGTCGAATGGCAACGTCGATTTACGACACACTTTGTGGGAGATTGCGTCACACTTAGAAGCATAACATAGCGTTTTATTTTGCTTGTTTCGCATTTTTTTGTAGCTTTGTAGCAATAAACTTAAAAGGAAAAGAGAGATATGGATAACCCTTATAGTAAGCAATTTCCTTCATTGATGAAGGGGAAAAAAGTGATGTATGTGCATGGTTTCCTTTCTTCGGCACAGAGCGGAACAGTTAAAATGCTGCAAGAACTTATGCCTTCAGCAACTATTTTGGCTGAAGATATCCCCGTACATCCTACAGATGCCATGACAATGTTACACAAAATGGCTGATGAAGAGCAACCCGATCTCATCATAGGTACGTCAATGGGGGGCATGTATACAGAGATGTTACATGGTTTCGACCGTATACTTGTGAACCCAGCCTTTGCAATGGGCGACACAATGAGCAGCATGACAGGACATCAAGTGTTTCAAAACCCTCGCAAAGATGGCGTTCAAGAACTGATGGTTACCAAGGGGTTGATTAAAGAATACAAGGATATCACAACGCAATGTTTTGCCAATGTTGATGCCGAAGAACGTAAACGGGTCTATGGTCTCTTTGGAGATAATGACCCGGTAGTGCATACTTTCGACCTGTTTCAACAGCATTATCCCAATGCTATCTATTTCCATGGCGAACATCGACTAATAGATAAGGTGGCACTTCATTATCTTATACCCGTCATTCGATGGATAGATGATCAGCAGAATGGCACAGAACGCCCGATAGTTTACCTGCACTATGACGCTTTACACGATAGTTTTGGTAAGCCGTTAAGCAGTATGCACAAGGCCTACGAACTACTATTAGAGAACTATCAGGTTTATATTGTTGCGCCAGCACCTACAAACAACCACGCTTTTACAGACGAAGTACAACGTTGGGCAGAGGAGTTCTTCTCAGCACCTGCCTATAATCATCTCATCTTTACCAATCAAAAGAATCTCCTTTATGGTGATTATTTCATTGATCCGCAGCCAAATCCCGACTTCATGGGTACGACAATAGCCTTTGGAAGCGATGAATTTAAGACGTGGGAAGAGGTGATTACTTTCTTCGAACGATTGGGAGGACAGTAAAAAGGGACTTTTTCCATCTCTTCTATCACGCGATAAGATAGGCTGGAGAAAGGCTGATGAGGTGGTTATCTGATGCGATTAATGCACAGAAATTATTGAAAACGTTTGCTTTTGCAACATTAAATACGTATTTTTGTCGCAGATTTTGCGACGATATTTGCCCCATATCGCCGCAAAATCTGCAACATTTTCTCACTTAAAAAGATATCTTACATCCTACTATGGCAAACGAAATAGTATATGGTTTCGCTGAAACTCCGTTTGGAACAATCATCGTTGCACGCACGATTGATGGCATTTGTGACCTCCAATTCTTAGGATGGAATCGCATGGAAGTTATCCATGAGCTTGCAAGTTATTGGGGAGTATACACTCCAACAACACAAAACGATGTGATAGCTGACACAGTTAAGCGCGTAATCTTTGACAACTACGACCACCATTTGAAACTCGACATGCAGGGAACTGACTTTCAAAAGCGTGTATGGAATGAGTTGTTGAAGACTAAAAAAGGCGAAACGCTCTCTTATCAAGAGTTGGCTGAGCGCGTTGGTCAACCCAAAGCAGTGCGTGCAGTGGCTTCAGCGGTGGCCGAAAATCGTATTGCTATGCTCGTCCCTTGCCACAGAATTATCCATAAAGACGGTACAACGGGTGAGTATCATTGGGGCCGTGAGCTCAAGAAACAACTCTTGGAATGGGAAAAAGAATAATCAACCATGCCTAATTTCATCTCTGCTGACGAACTTTTTCAACGCATTTCATACATCATTGAGGCTGAAAACACAGCCCCAGTTAACAAGCTTTTGCATGAAACTTTGGTGCTAACTTGCACGGAAGGACTGGCAGGAAGTAACCTCGTTTTCGGCAACTTGTTTGCTCAAGTGGACTTCCTTTGCAAGAAAAACCGCGTGAATGGTAATGACACAAGAGCCATTCAACACATGAGAAGAGCCAGTAACAGGGCCGAAAGTATGGCACATGACGAGCTGATGTATGCTTGCAGAGCACTCGCTTTGTTTGTTTCTGCGGTCTTTAATGTCGACATTCCATCTTACCTTGTGGGGCAAATCCCGGTGGAAGATAAGCCACAACAGGAGTTCAAACACATCGACTACCGATATATTCGAGGCCTTGTCACCGAATGTTCTGACGACACTTTTACTGTCAATATCGACCAAGATGCGACCGAAAAGCAGTTAACTCTCCACTTCAAACCTCATCAAACATATCTCAAAACATTACTCAAGAAAGGCTTACAAGTAAACCTTCTCGACGTTGATTCAGCCAAAGAAGCCGGTGTTATCGTGCTTGAGCCCGACTATCTTGTGGACATCAGTGGCATTGCTCGATGCTTTTCAGACTATGGTCACCACCCTTTTACCTACCTTGTTAACGCCATGTCACCGGCTGCTAACAGTCAAGCCATCTTGCTTGGAAACTTTGCTGGCACAGCATTGGACGACATAATTAAGGGCAACGGGCATTATAACTGGCAAGAAACACTTAAAAAGAATTTTAAGGATAAAGCCTTGGAATACTGCACTTGCAGTGACTTGAACCGCAAAGAAGACTTTCGTGTGGCGGCCATTCGACAGACACAGAACATCCAACAGATTGTTGCCGAACTCTTCGGAGACTTCCATTGCGACCTCATGCAACCGCAAACCAACGTCACTTTCAGTCGAGAGAAAGCCATTCTTGAACCATCTTTCGTCTGCGAACAATTAGGATTGCAAGGCCGAGTCGACCTTATGACGACGGATTTCAAGTTACTTGTTGAGCAGAAGTCAGGCAGTAACTTCAACATTCAAAGGCAAATGCCCAACGAATATGGTAGCTTTCAGAAGGAAGAACACTATGTACAGTTGTTGCTTTATTATGGAGTTCTGCGGCAGAACTTCAACATTTCAAGTAGCAAAATCGATATGCGTTTGCTCTATTCTAAATACCCATTGCCGGGCGGATTGGTTGTAGTTAATTTCTATCAAAAGCTCTTTCATGAGGCCATTAGCCTGCGCAACCGCATCGTTGCCAATGAATTTAGCTTCGCTATTGACGGATTTGACAACACAACGGATGTGCTTTCTGTCGACACAATCAACGAGAATCAGCTCAACACTCCATTCTTTTTTAAATATATTCAGCCACGACTTGAGGAGATTATTCAGCCACTTCATCATCTCACTCCACTTGAAAAGGCCTACTATGAACGTATGATGACGTTTGTTTTTCGTGAGCAATTAGCTGCCAAAGTAGGTGGAAAAGAGGGCTTAAACAACTGTACTGCCGACCTATGGAACATGCCATTGGCAAGTAAAAAGGAGGCAGGCAACATCTATACTGACCTTACCATCAGTGCAAAAGCAAAGAGTAAAGACATCAATGGATATGATATCATTACGCTAAATATACCTGATCAGGGAGAGGAATTCCTGCCAAACTTCCGTTTAGGCGACTTAGTTTATCTCTATTCTTACGCTCCCGAAGAGGAACCGGATGTCAGAAAGTCATTGCTTTTCAAAGGAAACATCATTAAACTGCATACTAACAGCATCACAATAAAGACCGTAAATCCGATTCCTAACGAGGGAACGATGTGGGCAATAGAGCATAGTGGCAGCGACATTGGAGGCACTTCAGCCATTCGTTCGCTGCATCAGTTCATCACTTCTGCCCCAAAATGCAGGCAATTGTTACTCGCACAACGCGCTCCCGAGCGTGACCTCACACTACAACTGACCCAAAGTTATCACCCCACTTACGACCCATTGTTGCTAAAAACCTTTCAAGCCAAAGACTACTTTCTTTTGGTTGGTCCACCGGGAACAGGCAAAACGAGTATGGCTTTGCAATATATGGTGCGCGAAGCATTAGCAAAAGGCGAGTCAATATTACTCATGAGTTACACCAATCGCGCTGTAGATGAGATCTGTGGAATGCTTTCTGACAATGCAATCGACTACATTCGCATTGGCAACGAGTATAGTTGTGACGAGCGATATCGCTCTCATTTACTTAGCGAATATATCGAAAACAATCCTAAACTCACTGCTATTCGCGAACGAATCATGGGTACTCGCGTCATTGTTGGTACGACAAGTACGCTTCAAAGCAAGTCTTATTTGTTTGAACTCAAGTCATTCTCCATGGCCATTATTGACGAAGCGAGTCAGATTCTCGAACCAAACCTTGTGGGATTGCTGTCTAAACTGCCGAAATTTATTCTCATTGGAGATCACAAACAGCTGCCAGCTGTAGTACAACAAGAGGTTAATGACTCTGCTGTGCACGATAAAAGATTGCATGATATCAAACTAACAAATTGTAGAAACTCGTTGTTTGAAAGACTCATCCGTGTGGAAGAAGCGGCTAAACGAACAGACTTTGTGGGAGTATTACGCGTGCAAGGACGCATGCATCCGGCTGTTGCTGCATTCCCAAATCGCATGTTTTATTTCAAAGAATGCCTGAAACCAGTGCCTCTTTCGCATCAAAAAGAAACGCGACTTCACTATGAACTGCCCTCTCAAGACACGCTCGATGACGCATTAAAAGCCCATCGAATGCTCTTCATTCCTTCTAAAACATGCCATCATTCGCAGCTATCTGATAAGGTAAATCCCGATGAAGCCCACATCGTTGCTATCCTCTTGGGACGCATCTACCGTTTTTATGGCAACTCATTTGATGCAGACAAGACCATCGGTGTAATTGTTCCTTATCGCAATCAGATAGCCATGATTCGTAAAGAGATTGAGAAACTTGGCATCAAAGCACTCGAAAGGATTAGCATTGACACTGTAGAACGCTATCAAGGAAGCCAACGTGATGTCATCATTTATTCCTTTACGGTGCAACATCGCTATCAGTTGGACTTCCTAACAGCAAATTGTTTTGAGGAAAACGGCCACATTATTGACCGCAAACTCAATGTAGCCGTCACGCGAGCAAGGAAACAAATGATTATCACGGGTAATGAAATGGTGTTAAATCAAGACCCAATCTTCAAGGAACTCATAGCAAGTTGCGAATTAGGCCATTTGTAATGGTAAATGGGTTGATTGGGAATGCCGGCATCATTTATATTAAATGAGAAAATGAGTTGATGCAAACGACCGGGTAATTTGACGCATTTCATGCGGTGAAATGACAGAAATTAGGCGATAAAATGATAGAGATTACTTCGGGGGTAGACGTGATTTTAGGCCGTTTTCCATAAGAAACGTATAATCATTTGATATACAATGGTTTGCATATCGAATATATTTGAAATATATCTACAATAAAAAGGTGGAGTATTTCCAATTTATGTATTCATCGAAAGCGATTGTAAGGCTATTTAAAACACAAATCCCCACACCTTAACGCTAAAAGATGTGGGGAGAGCATTAAAAGTTTTCGTGTTGCAAGATGCACTAACTCGTAAACCAAAATCTTTATTTCTTCATGATGCTGATAGCGAAACCACCACTTGGAGCCAAATGGATTGGCAGCACAGTTGTGTGGTCTATCGTCATCTGATCTATCACCATAGGGTATGGATTGCCTTTATACGTAGCGTCAGGGCCATCGCGATAGATGATGGCATGATATTTAACATCCTTATCAAGGAAGTCAAATTGCATCGTCAAATCACGCGCATCAGCGTCTGTCATGCCTCCAACAAACCAGTTTTCACTATCCCGATCTTTGCGAGCTGTAATGATATATTTTCCAATCTCAGCCTGTAAGACGTGTGACTCCTGCCAGTTTGTGGGCACTTGTTCTATGAATGCGAATGCAGGTTGGCCTTTATAGTTCTCTATTTCGTCTGCCGCCATCTGCCAAGGCGCATAAAGCGTGACATAAGTAGCCAGTTGTTTGGCGAGTGTTGTTTGTGGATGAGTTTGTGGATGCACTCTACCTTCGATGCGGAAGATGCCCGGTGTGAAGTCAAGTGGGCCTGCTAAGACACGTGTAAAAGGTAAGATACAGAGATGATATGGTGGATTTCCTCCGTCTTCTGACCATGCATTATACTCTTGTCCGCGTGCTCCTTCGCCCGAAACCAAGTTCGGATAGGTGCGTTGTAGCCCTGTTGGCATCGCTGGTTCGTGGTTAATAATCATGAGATGATACTTTGCTGCGGTCTCAATTACCTTGCGATAATGACGCACTCCATATTGAGAGTGTTGCAGTTCCTTGTTATCTAATTTCGCATTTACATATCCCGTTTTAACCACACGGATACCTAATCGCTCATAAAGTGCAAAGGCACTATCGAGTTGTTGCTCATAGTTTGCTGCGGCACCACCTGTTTCATTGTGGGCAATCATACGCACTCCTTTCGACAATGCGTATCTTTGTAGTCCCTCAAAATCATAGTCAGGATAAGGTTTTGTGAATGAAAACTTGTCGCCTTCACGCCCCCAATCGTTATCCCATCCATAGTTCCAACCTTCCACAAGCACTCCTTTCATGCCGTGATCTGCTGCAAAGTCGATGTAACGTCGAGTGTTTTCAGTCGTTGCTCCGTGCTTCTTTCCTTGCGACCAAGTCATGTCATTCATGTGCATTCCCCACCATATTCCAACATACTTCCCCGTCTCTAACCACGAGGTATCTTTGATTTTGCAAGGTTCATTGAGGTTAAGCATCAAACGAGATGCCACAAGATCGGCAGGTTTATGCCCTACAATGATTGTTCGCCAGGGTGAAACAAATGGTGCTTTCGCAAAGACCAGTTCACCCGTTGACCATGGAACAAGTTCTGCTTTAACGGTTATTGTTCCCTTTGCTGCAGCAATCGGCTTAAGATTTAGTGAAGAATAATCCGTCAGATTGGCTTCGTGTACGACAAGATAAAGGTCATTGTCAACCTCCATTGTTATCGGAGTAGACACCTCTGGCTTGCGACTGAGTGGGTCGGCTGTCCATAATGCCTCATAATAATTAGTGCCTTCGGTCGGCATAGCCCAAGTTTTTGCATCAAAAGGAAAAGCAAACTGCGTCTCTTCATCCATGATAGCGAAGTCAGAAAGATGCGGTTGACGTGGGAATTCATAGCGAAATCCGAGTCCATCATTAAACAATCGGAAAACAATCGTCAGCAAACGGCCTTGTGCACCACGTTGTTGCAGCCGCATGGTGAGTTCATTATAATGGTTGCGCACACTCGTTTCTTCACCCCATGGCTGTTGCCACGTTTCATCTTTTGTACCCAAAGAGAAACCAACTATACGGAAATCCTTGTCCAAACTGCCATCCCGAAGCTTCATTCCAAGCAATGATGGGCATAAAATGGCACGCTTGCCACGCCACAACTCATAATAAGGCTGCCCCTTTTCATTAACACCTACAGACAAAGTGAGCGTCCCATCAGGGGACGCTACCTTTTGTTTCTGCTTGCCGTTCACAAAAGAGGTGAACAACAAGGCACACACAATACAAATCAACCTAATAAATTTCATATTCTATTTATTTTAATATTTCTTTAGCTTTTGCTACATCCAAACGCACAAGTGCATCGTAAGCCTGCTGTGTACGAGGGCTATTTGGCTCAGCAACACGCAGCTGATACCAGCGATATATTAGCTCTAAATCGGCTTGTGTGTAGCTAACGCCCATGAACTTTTGTAGCATTGTCAGATATTTATAGCCATATTCAAGCGTTGGTTCGATAGTTGTTCCCTCGCCATAATCGTTCCATGTGCTAATCTGTAGCCATTTAAGACCAGACTTTTTGGCTGCATCAAGCTGACGTTGGAACAGCGCTCCATTCTCAGCATCATAGGAAGTGTAACCATTTCCGGCTCCACCTTCTTTATAATAGTCCTTGAATCCCGGCATTGCTCCAGCGATATACATCTTGAATTTGCTTGCAACGCTATAATCAGGCGTAGGATTTACCCATGAGAACTCACCATCAGCATTGGTGTAACCATCACCATTTGCTCGCCCAGAATGCCCGTTTAGACAGAGAAACATGGGTTTAGTTTTGAGGACAGAGAACACGCGATACCAGTCTTTTCCAGTCAAAAGCTGCTGTGGTCCAAATATCATCAGCAGTGGACGACCCTCTACTTTCACGTAAAAGTCCTTATGAAAGAAGGTCTCGGCAAGGTAACGAACGTCTTGTCTGGCTTGACTTACCTTGTCAGAGACGTCAGCAAGCGGCGAGTCTTCATAGACAATAGCCATTTTCAAGCCAGCTTTTGCAATGGCATTTGCCAATGCTTCAGTGTTTGATTTATGCTTAGCGATGTCATTATCACTATTGATTCCATACCAGTCTACCATCACCCCATCTACTCCGCAGTACTTCATTAGAAGACATTGATAGTCAAGTATGGCTGCATCTCCCGATGCATAAGGACCTGTAAGTGGGTAATAATGCGATGCAATCTGACGCTTTCCTGTTACATCAACAACGTTGGGATCACGCGTGTTCATCGTCCAATGGAACGGCCATTTGCCGTTATTGGTCTTGTCAGTCTCAAACCATGGCATGAAATGTACATAGACATTCATGTCGTTAGTCTTACTAACGGTCTTGGCTTCAGCGTTCTCCTCTTTTGTATTTTGTTTCTTTTCAGGTGCATTTGGATAGCTTTCACCACAACTATTCAACACCATTAAGCTGCTAAGGAGCAATAAAGGAAGAATAAATTTTCTCATAATTAATGAATTAAAGCCTCTCTTCCAATCCCTATTTCGATAAGGGAGGGGAGCAGGATGCAACTAAACTACATAATAATCATATTCTTTTTAAACAATAACCTAAATGAAATGCGTATATATTTTTATTCTCTTCATAAGGCACTTTTACTCCCCTCCCGCTTCGAAAAGGGGCTTGTGGAGAGGCTTTTTGTTAGCATATAGGGGTTAATATCCCTCATTCTGCACTAAGTTTCCATTCTTTTCTATCTCCACTTTTGGTATTGGAAAGACTCCAGTATGCTTGTCTGCATCTGCTGGCTTATTCCACCACGCTTTAAAAAACGTACCAAATCGTATATTTGTTGTACGGCGAAGACCTTCAAAAACAAATTCATGCTTCCACTCATTGTCTAACGCATCCTCATCAAGTGAAGTCAAGTCAGCGAGTCCTGCACGTTTTCTTATCTGATTAATATAGGTCAACGCGTTCTGCATATAGCCCAAACGATAGTTTGCTTCGGCTTGCATCATAAGCACTTCTGCATAGCGCATGAGCACCCAATCATTGTCTCGTTCCCATGAATCAGTAGCACTCCACTCATATTTATCAAGTCGTGCGCCTTCATTTTGATCGGCTTTCGTAAAATTTTGGATATCTTCGGTGTAGTTTAATGGCTCTCCATTGTCCATCAATACCTCAGCTCCAGTTGCTGCATTGTATTGCTGACCAATCAAAAGACTATTGCGTCGTACATCGTTTGCTTCGAAAGAAGAGTATAATCCAGGTTGAGCACAGATACCATTTCCGCACCATTGGTAGACGCCTGCAGGGTCAAAAGCATACTTTTGATTATAATGGTAGGTCATAGAAGCTAAGTAATTGCCTACAGTTCCTTGCTTATGGTCATAAGGTATGGCAAAGATAATCTCTGGAGAAGTTTCATTTTTGATGGCGAAGTTGGCTTTATAATTAGGTGTAAGCGAATAACCCTTCACCTTATCACAGGCATTCAAGCAGTCTTGCCAACGTGGTTTACCTGTGTAAACTTCGGCATTTAGGTAGAGACGTGCAAGCAAAGTATAACCCACATTCTGTGTAAACCTGCCATATTGTATGCCTGTTGGCAATAAAGGTAGCACCTCTTTGAGTTCCTTTTCAATGAAGTTAAAGACCTCAGCTCGTGGCGAATTCTTTGGTAAAACCTGTGTAGTAAAGTCGGTAGAAATAGGTACATTTCCAAAATTATCAATCAGATTATAATAATAGTAGGCACGAAGACCACGCAATTCTGCCTCAACCTTCTTTTTCAAATCAGTTGAAAGTTCACTCTTTTCAACCTGATAGATGATGCCATTAACCTTGGAAACGCCTGTGAAATTATAGCGCCAAAGAGATAAAACACCTGTATTGTCGGCATCCCAAGTATGATATTGAAGCTGTTGATAACGTCCTCCATCATACCAATCTGTGCCTCGTGTCGGGATGCATGCCTCGTCACTGGAACACTCTGAGGTAAAGAACACATACTCACATGTAGGATAACAGTTCACGTTATTGCCTTCAGGAGTGTTAGAACCATAGCCTCTTAACGTCGCGTAGGCACCTCCAACAATCGTCGAAATCTCGCTTTCGTTCTTACCATAATCGTCCATCGACACTTTATCATAAAGCTTTTCATTTAGATCTGTGCATGAAACCATCATAGCACTTGCCATGAGAATTGTCGACAAAATGTATTTCGTTTTCATTTTTTCTCAATATTATTGGTTAACCTTTTCAGAAACTTATATTCACGCCTACAGAGAAAGTACGTGGTCTTGGATAAGAGTTAAAGAACTCAATACCCGGAGATTCAAGTACATTGTCAGGCACTGCAACCTCTGGATCCATACCTTTATATCTGGTGATACAGAAGAGATTCTCGCCCGTTACATAGAAATGAAGTCGAGAAAACCCCAATTTCTCTGGATGAGCCAAACTATATCCCAATGTGAGTGCTTGCAAACGGAAGAATGATCCATTCTCAATGAAGTAATCACTATAAGTGGGATTGTCAGTGATTCCACTCTTCATAAAGTCATCAAGAACGTTCTGTGATGGAAAACGCGTAGGATCATACATTGCCATTCGTGTGCAATTGAGAACCTTTTGGCCAAACATGCCATAACCAGAAGCTACAAAATCAAAGTTGCGCCAAGTGGCATTGATAGATAAACCAATATTCCATTTCGGCTGAGCACTACCTAAATAACGCTCAACAACTTTGCCGTCAGCATCTTTTGTCAAGATATACTTGCCGTCTTCACTAATTCTTTCGCAATGAGGTCCCCAGAAAGCACCGGCAGGATAGCCTTCAAGGATGACTTGAGAATAGGTGTTTGACATACCGCGCAGATTGTGCAAAGAGCCTGCCTGCAATCCAACGGCCTGATATTGATCGTTAGAGAGTTTCGTGATTTCCTGGTGGTTATAAGCTAAACTCATATTCGCATCGAGTGTCCAATCCTTTGTTCGCAGGATATTTGCACCCAAAGTAAGTTCAAATCCCTTATTCACCAAGTCACCAACATTGGCTAACATTGTTCCAACAAGATAGGGAGGTTGCGGTACAGGATAAGTCCAAAGTAAGTCAGAGGTCTTCTTGTGATAGAGCTCTAAGGTTCCATTGATACGATTAAAGATTGAAAAGTCGAGACCAAAGTTCCATTGTGATGTACTCTCCCACTTCAAATCTGGATTCACATTCTGGCTTTGTGTATAGGCATTCTTCCATGTTTGTGTTGCAGCATCATAGTAAGCGGCTCCTGAAGCCGATAGAATGGAGAGACTCTTATACTCTCCAATACCATTCTGATTGCCTGTAACACCAAAGCCAAGTCTTACTTTCAAATTGTCAAGCCAAGACGAAGTGCACTTCATAAAAGGCTCATCTGAAAGACGCCAAGCTAAAGATATCGAAGGGAAAGTACCCCATTTATGATTCTCTCCGAATCTACTTGAGCCGTCTTGCCTTAGCGTTGCTGTAATCATATAACGGTTAAGATAACTATAATTGGCTCTACCAAAGAATGAAACCAACGTAGATTCTCCTTTAAAAGAATAGACATCACCTTGTCGAAAGTCCGTTCCTGCACCAAGATTATTATATCCAAAGGCGTTTGTATCAAATCCACTTCTCGTGGAACCAAACCCTTCATACACATTATTTAGATAGGAATAACCTCCTAATATATTAAGGTGGTGGTCCTTTCCAAACATGCGATCATAAGTCAAATAGAGTTCTATTTGCTTATTTGTATAGTCAGAATAGGTGCGCTGTCCCCATCCTTTTTCACTTTGCCCCTCCATTCTTGCATAGCTGGGCTTATAGATTCCTCCGACAATAGAATTCTGTTCATAAGAAGTATTGACTGTAGCTTTCAAACCATCTATAATATTCAATACCATCTTTAGATAACCTAAAAAGCGATGACGCTTTTGATCATCTGTACGATTATTGTTAATTTCGACAGGATTCTCTGTGTTTGTACCATTAAGTTGGGCATAACTTCCATCAGGATTATATACAGGGAATGTTGGCTGGAGGTTGACCATGCGCTCAAAGATACGTGTATCAATGGGATGCCACCGGTCGAAATTGGCATTAATTCCTTCGTCTAAGTGAAGTCGTCCCTGCCAAGCTGTTTGGTAAGCTGTAAGAGATCCCGCGAGACGATTCATATTATTACGTTTTATAATGCCTTGATTGTTGTTGTAAGTTGCCGATGCTCGGTAGCCATGTTCCTTCTTACTACTTGAGAAAAGAATATTATGCGAATGCGAAATTGCCGTGCGTTCTAATTCCTTTTGCCAATCAGTTGAAGCACCATAGTCTAATGCACTCGCCACATTTTGACTGCGAACATATCCTCTCCACTGGTTTGCTGAGAGCACATCCATGTTCTTTGCCACCGAAGCGAACCCCACATAACCATTATATTGCAAACTATTCTGCTCACGTTCTCCACCTTGTCGGTTGGTTGTTACAATAATAACACCATTGGCACCACGGCTTCCATAGATTGCCGCAGCAGACGCATCTTTCAATACATCCATACTAACAATCTCAGAAGGTTGTACAGAATTGAAGTCAACTCCAGGCACTCCATCTACTACAATCAATGGACCATTGCTGGCAGATAACGACGTTCCACCACGTAATCTTAGGCTGGATCCAGACTCAACTGCACCACTACTCTGCACAACTGAGAGTCCCGCCACCTTGCCTTGAAGCATCTGTTCCGTGCTCGTTATTACTCCTTTACGCAGGTCTTTGGCATTAACCGTGGCTATAGATCCTGTGAGATCACTCTTCCGCATCGTACCATAACCGACGCCAACAACAACGGTTTCATCCAAGGTTTTAGCGTCTTCATTCAATGTAATGCGTAGTCCCGTACCAGCTTTCACATGTTGTGACACATAACCTACATACGAAACGTCGAGCGTCGCACCTTGTTTGCAAGGCAAACTAAACTTTCCTTCAAAGTCTGTTATTGTTCCCCCACTGCCTCCAACGACTTTTATTGTAGCCCCAATCAGTGGATCTTGATTTGCATCGACTACTCTTCCTGTAGCCGTTATGGTCTGTGCGTGTGCTACATTACACACAAGCAACAGCATCAGTGCCATGAAAACACCATATATTTTGTTTGACTGAATGTATTTCATAAGGTTTCAGAATAATATAATTTCAATGATAGAAATAAACAACATCATTTTATTTATCAGGCGTAATCAGAGGAATTGTCGTGTCGACAACAGTCTGTCCATTAGCCTTTGCAACAATAATATGCAATGTTGTGGCTTCAATGCCTTTGAGTTCTTTTTGTAAATTGACCGTAGCCTGACGTTTATCACGCACTCCAAGCATTGTTCCTGTGATGGTCTTTGTGCCGGCTGTAATCGTAAACTTAAGGTCACCGGCTGTACGTTCGTTATACTCTCGCGTCAAAGTTAGAATGTCTTTGCCACTTACACGAGAAGGAAACAGCGAAAAAACTGGGTCGGGATAGGGCACCGCCATACCTGCCTTTTGCATCTGATCGCCACTATTTGCCCCCCACTGATTAGCTCCGGCAGCATCACGAATGACGGTAACCACGAGATAATTCATGTTCTCCAATTCGAAAGCGGCTTTCTTATCTGGGTCTGCTAAGGCTGTAGGCACACGACTACCTGCGTCATCTAAGGTATATGAATAATATTCAGATGGCACACCAACATCCCATGCATAGAGGCCATTTGAAAGCTTTCTAACTTTTGTTTTCTTTAGACAAGCAGGACGCCAAACGTCAAGTGACTGCAAAACATTCCAGTCGTTAAGTCCTGAATGCACTCCAAACTGAACGAAGTTTGCATCGTTTGAAATCTCTGTTAGTGTCCTTCCACCTAATTTATATACGTCAGGATTAAAGACAATGGTCAAGGGTTCATCGAGTGTGAACTTATCCGTGAAGCCCGAACTCTTCTTTCCTGAGAAGAACTGAACACCTTTTCCACTTTCTTTAAACTCCTTAAACTCTGAGCGACTATCAGGAGCTTGGAACACCGAACTCCATTTACTACCGTCTTTTGTCTTTAATCTTGACCAGAAACCAGGCCAATCATCTGACTCAAAAGCACTGATATTGGTATTGAAATACTGTGTCGGAATCATCTTCTTACAATAGATGTTGTTTCCCAAGTATTCCAATTTGGCAAATGAAGAAGAGTTATCGCCGTGGCCAGCATCAGGTTCTGTCGGCGTCCATGCCCACAAATAAAGGTCTACTCCAGCAGGAAACTTCACGTCAGTCATGTCATAATAGAAGGTCACTTCCTCATCACAAGTGAACACTGCAGGCACAGTCCACACCTTGGGTACACCCAAATCGGTCTCCTCCGCCATTGTCATGAGAGGACATAATAGGCCTATCAACGTCAATATATAATACTTAAAATCTTTCATGTTGTGTTGTTTTATCATTATTTAGCTATTGTTTCTCCACCACAAATCATACACTTGGTGCTTATTCTGCCTGCATAAGGTTATAAGTATAAGAAACAAATGGTTTGCCATTCACTTGCCGTATGAGCTTAAACTCTAATGTTTTATTTGCACCGGGAACTGTAGTGATGGTGAGAGGTTGTTCTCCCGACTCACTCTTCAATAAGAGTTTAGATGCCATTCCGTCTGATTTTACAAACGGATTATCCATGGTCCATGTACCTTTTAAAGGTAACAACTCGGGCGCATTCCCCTCTACTGAGAAGGTTGTTGGCTCTCCTTTGCTGTCTTGGTCCAAATGAATCACAAAGGTATCGAAGTCGAGCAGACTGGTGAGTACCATGGTCTTGGCATTCGTTTCATCAGTCTGCGTCACACTATTCAATACCCATTTACCACCAATCTTCTCGTAAAGTCGGATTGGATCAACGTAGCTTCCGTCATCAACTGTGCTACACGAACAGAGTCCCATTACTGATATTGCGATCAATAACAGAGAAATTAAAAGGTTGTTCTTTGTCCTCATAGTAATAATGGTATTAATATTGTATTCTATTTCTTATGCGAACAAAATTAGAATAAAATCATTACAACATGAAGTTTCATAAAAAATATATAACAAGAAAAATGGAAACAAATTTTCATTCAACTGATTATCAAGAACTTATCGTATCGTGTTTTCGTGAAATGTATTATCATTATATTGATGATTCTCAACAAATATAATGCTCTTTTAAGGCTAAACGTTGGTCAAAATCCAACTTTTCACATCACTATGGCAGTCAAAATGTCTTTTTCTAAGACCTATTTGTCGTTGTTATTCCTGTGCCCTAAAAACATCTTTTCTATGATTTCTTTGCATCATATCCTACTAAAAACCAAATGGTATCATCCAAACGGGCCTTCAACAACAGCTGTTTCCGTCCGTAAAATCCCTATATCAGGTTTGCTTCCTCATAGCAATAACACTATAATTGAGGAGTTTTTTCAACACACCTCCACTCTTTTTACTCAATAAAGAGCATTCTATATTTCCATGATTCGCGCCTCAAACTGATCATTATCGACCCAAGATTTATTCTTAACTCGCGTCTTATAGGTGTTGATTGTATGGATACTATAATTCAAAAACTTAGCAATGCGCTCCGAATCTGTTATTCCCAAGCGGATGAGTGCAAAGATTCTCATCTCTGTTGTCAATGACTTCTGCTTGTCATTTGCCTTTGTTTCGCCTTCGATAAACAGGCTGTTATACCGCTCAATAAAGTTTGGGAAGAGGTTCAAGAAAGTCTTATCAAAGTCCGAAAACATAGATTTTCGTTCGGCAATCAGTTCACTTTCTTTCAACGATAACCGCAAATCATGATATTGTCGGGCTGCAATCTTTTGGTCAATGGTGCGATATAGCTTCTCAACATGATTGATATATTCGGCATTTGCATAAAAGGACTGCCCGATATATTCGTCTTTTATCGTGTTCACTTCACGCAAACGACCATTCATTTCCTCAAGTTCTGCCTTGCGGTTTGCAATGACATTACGCGCTTGTTTCAGCTTTTTCATCTGCTTACGCACAAACCAAGTGAACACAAGAAGGGCCAAAACAAAGAGCAAAGCGACAACCGCGGCCATAGCCAAAGCATTGCGTTGTCCCTCCATCACGCTATATCGGTCTTGCTCTATGATAGGAAGAATACCACTAACCTCTATCACACGCTGACGGGCTCCATAGAAATTGGCATTCTCAAGCGATTGTCTTACATATTCAGTTGCTCGTTGTATGTCGCCCTTTTGATAGAGTAGTCGAGCCAATGTGCAAAGGGCCGTGGTCTCACGCGTAACCGATTGGTTGTCACAGATAGCCGCTTGGGCCAAATAACCAATAGCTTCCTCATCATGTTTCTTATATAAACTCATCCAACCAAGACTCGAACTAACAATCGCCCGCATGTGATTATCGACATCTTTCCTTGCCAATAACTGCTTGAAATACATGCTACAACAATCATAATGCCTTAGTTTCATCTCCTTCATCCCCACAGCATAGAGCCAATCCCGACTGCCCCGAGTCAGATATTGAAGTAGAGAGTCCGTGTAAACACAGCCTTTTTCAATGTAGCGATCCATGTAAGGATTGGCATGAGTGAAGTCGGCCATGTCAAAATAACACCGAGATGCCGTTGTGAAATAAAGCTTTCGAGAGGCTAATGAGGCACGATGGATGTCAATAGAATCAAGTGTTTCGGAGGCCTCATTAAACAAACCAGCCGACAAAAGGCAAAAAACGATGTTACATTGTCCCTCAATTTGTGCGTTGATATCATGCAGTTCATGCGCCAAATGGTTCATCTTTTGTGCATAGACATACGCCGAATCATATTGATAAGAGGCATATTGCGCATAGAGTTTCCGTAGTAAATTAAAGTGAACGAAAGCCGAGTGTTTCCATGTTAGTGCACGTTTCAGCGAGTCAATCGACTTTTGTTTTTTCATCTCATATTGCGATTTATGAGACAAATCAACATCCAGTTCGTCTAAAATTGCCACTGAACTCCTCCGCACCGAAGCCCCCATGGTCGACAAACTCAATGACCATAGGAAACAAAACAATAGCCAAACACGTGTATTTCTCTTCATTGGTAAGAATTAGTTCTATCCTTTTGACTAACTTTTTCAAGCTACTCTTACCTGCAAAGATAGGATTTTTATTTCAAAAATACAAACAAAAATGATGAAAAAGAACCTCTTTCATAATGTTAATCCATATCACCCAATGCTGTAAATAATGTTTATCCCCGCAAATATACCAATGATTCATGTTGTAAGACAAAATTAATCGCATAGAAAAATGCACGTTTCAACGCCGTAGGTGTTGCGCTTTTGATAGCCCAGGGTTGCCA
>ERZ773197.130-NODE-130-length-61256-cov-4.586755_pt1 | contig 61256 bp, 93 predicted proteins | sample MGYA00580999_ERZ773197 | MGnify/ENA primary metagenome ERZ773197 (study PRJEB29015, sample SAMEA2738166) | human oral metagenome | biome: human oral; feature: human-associated habitat; material: saliva | place: China | collected 2185 ...
GAGCCGCGGTACTTCGACGTGTTGAGCACTACAACTTTCATGGCGGACGCCACCAGCGCGAACTTCTACGCTGAAGCTATCCGCAAGTCTATCTGATAGACACTAAGCCCCCGATCAGGCATGACGCTTGACGGGGGCTTTCTTTTGTGCTATGCTTTAGTCTCAATCATCATTGTGGAGCAAGCATGTCGTTTCCAACACACTTTCACGGTCTGGGCAATGCTATCAACCTTCGATGGGTTGATGATCAAGGGCGCCACCACACCGACCGTATCACTAATTGGGGTCCAACTCTATACACCACCACGAATGAGAAAGATTCTCAATACAAATCCCTGACGGGCGAGAATCTGAAACAACTGCCGTTCGATTCGATCAAAGATGCCAAAAACTTCATTGAAGAATACGGATCGGTTGAAGGTTTCCGCCTCTTCGGAAACGATAACTGGGCATACCAATACGTCGATTCCCGTTGGCCAGAAGAACACGTTTCATACGATGAAACAGCGATTAAGGTCTACTATCTGGACATTGAGACGGAAGTTGGCAATGAGTTCCCAGAACCAAAACTGGCCTTGCAGAGAATCAATCTCATTACTGTGTTTGACGGAAGCACGTTTCATGTTTGGTCCTTCAAGGACACCGAACTAAACGACACCGAGTATGGGTATCCCGTGGTGAAGCACTGTCTGAATCGGGAGGACACCATGCTTCGTTCCTTCGTGTCTTGGATGGAAGGCAATCCACCCGACGTGCTGTCTGGCTGGAACAGTGCGGGCTTTGACTTGCTTTACATCGTCCGTCGTGTCCGCTCCCAATTGGGCGAAGATTGGGTAAAGAAGCTGTCGCCGTTCGGCCGCGTGTCTGAACGCGATCATAAGGAAGGCGACGGGGTGGATGTGACGCTTCACGGCATCGAGCACTTGGACTACATGCTTCTATTCAAGAAGTTCATCCCAGGTGAACGGGAATGGTCGCTTGATTCTGTGGCAGAAGACGTTCTGTCGGAGAACAAACTTCACAACCCGTTCTCGACGTTTCGCGAGTTCTACGAAAACGATTGGCCGACGTTCTCCCGCTACAACGTACGCGACGTTCAACTGCTGGTGAAGCTGGATGCCAAACTGAAACTCATGTCGCTGTGTTTCTCGGTGGCGTACATGACGAAGGTCAACTACACCGACGTTCTGGGCACCGTGAAGGTATGGGACGCATTCATCCAGAACTACCTGCGGTCGAAGAACCAGTTTGTTCAGGCGTGCTACTCACCACCTCCCCCAGCAGATCGGCAGATTGCTGGTGGGTATGTGATGGACCCAAAGACGGGTCGCCATGCTCACGTCGTTTCGTTTGACGCCACATCACTGTATCCGTCAATCGTTCGTACGTTCAACATGTCAACTGAAACGCTGGTGCAACCAGAAGAACTACCCGATGATCTTAGGCCGTGGTTCGATCGGATTCAGATTAATGAAATCGTTGCTGGTGTGGATGAGAACCTTTCTCAACTGCTAGAGAAACACAATCTATCAATGGCCGCCAACGGGCAGTTTTTCCGTCGGGACAAGCAAGGCATCATCGCCAAGCTGATCGGCGACGTTTTCAACGCCCGCGTTGCGGCGAAGAATGAGATGAAACGTTGGAAGAAGGAACTGGTCGAACTGAAGGACAAAGAAGGTGTGGATGAAAAGTCAATCAAGCACGCCGAATCCATGTTGGCCGCGCTTGACAATCGTCAACTGGCACTGAAGATTCTGGCTAATAGCGCCTACGGCGCATTGGCTAGCAGGTTCTTCCGTTTCTATGATTTCCGTCTGGCTGAAGGCATCACCACCACTGGCCAATCGTTCATCCAGCGAATCGGCCATGAAGCAGCCGCCTACGTCGATAAGCTGGCGGGCACCACTGGTTCTGCCATCTACACCGACACAGATTCTGTGTACCTTGGCTTGGATGATGTGGTGAAGAAGATAGGTCTGGATAAGAAGCCCATCGAAGAACGGATTACCCCAATCGATGAATTCTGCAAGGCCAAGCTGGGCAAGAAGATCGCCGCTTCTTGCGAACGTTTCTCGTCCGACCTGAACACGTATGCCCGTCATCTGGAAATGAAGCGCGAGAAAATCTGTGAAGCTGGCGTCTGGGTTGCCAAGAAACGTTACGTTTTGCTGGCTTGGGATGACGAAGGCGTCCGCTACCACGAACCAAAGATTGCAGTGACTGGCCTTGAAGTGAAGCGGTCCTCCACCCCGAAGGTGGTTCGTAAGGCCCTTGGTGACGCCCTGATCGTCTTTGCCAAAGGTACAGAAGAAGAGCTGCATCAACTGGTGAAGAACGCCAAGCAAGAATTCATGGCGTCGCCGCTGGTCGAGATTGCGATTCCGTCTGGTGTCAATGGTCTGAAGGACAAAGCGGATGCGAAGAACATCTATCAGAAGGGTTGTCCGCAGCACGTCCGCGCGTCGCTTCTGTATAACCACTATCTGAAGCAACACAAGATCGAGGGGAAGTACAACCCGATTCTTGAAGGTGGCAAGATGAAACGCGTCCCGCTGGTGATGCCAAACCCAATCAAAGAGAATGTCATTGGCTTCATTGACAAACTCCCAGAAGAGTTTGGGTTGACGCAATACATTGATTTTGATGAACTTTTTGAGAAAACGTTCATCCAAGCGGCCGACAGGATTGCACAAGCTGTTGGCTGGACGGTGGAGCCGAAGGCAAGTCTTGAAAGCTGGTTCGGCTGACCGTTCGTCGGGAGTATGGACGGACACTTGACAAGGCGTTAGGTGTCTGTCAAACTACCATCACTTTCACAACACGCCTATAGGAAGGCAAACATGAAAACCGAAAACTTCGAACTCGAATACAGCAAAGCTTCCCGCCAAATCGGCTACAAAAAGCATGCTGCCAAACGTAGCTACGTTGAATCGGATGAGAAAGTTAACAAACGTATTCGTTCGGGTAAACTCGACCACGCCCGCTACGAAGCCGCGTTTGACATGGAAGAAGAGTTTGACGGTGCCACGATGCGTCAAATCGAACTGCTGCAACGGGGTTGGAAATGAGCTTGGAACAAATCATTGAATGTGTCCAGACGTACGGCCATCAAGCCTACGATGATTACGACGCGTTCTATCTCGGGCGCTATACTGTGCGGGACGATGGGGCAACACTTAGCGTCACTTCAGACGATTGGTGTGCAGAGCGGAACGGTGGTGTGTGGCTCTATAGGGGCACCACGGAACGGGAGTTTGAACAGTTCTGCGAAGACGGCCTCCCGTCGCCGTATTACCCCATCGAAGAAGCACATGATCTGAAGTTTGCACCGAAGATGACCGAAGGCGGTTACAAGCCGTTCCTTCAGGCACGATCGGATGACCCCAGTGATTATTCACTGGTCAAAGTTGTGCGCGGTGAAGAAGACTTCCTGATCTTCGTCGCGTGGTATGGTGGTGAATTCTACCACTTTAAGAAGTACAAGGTTGACACATACGGACACATGCTTAACATTTTCACCAAAGAAACGGAAACTTTGGCTGAAACTCTTGGATATGGGGTTACACAATGAATCTGAAACCGACTGTTGAAATCGTTCTCATCAAGAACGTTTCTCTTCCTCAATATGAAACCGCTGGTGCTTCTGGTGTTGATCTGCGCGCCAGCCACGATATCACCATTCCACCGAATGAAACCCGTCTGGTGAAGACTGGTATTCGTGTTGCGGTCCCGCGCGGGTTTGAACTACAAGTGCGGTCCCGCTCTGGTCTGGCCCTGAAACATTCAGTGTTCGTGCTGAACGGCGTCGGGACGGTGGATGCAGATTACCGCGGTGAAGTGGGCGTGATTCTGCACAATGCGGGGTTTGAAGATTTCGTCATCGAGACTGGCGACCGTATCGCACAAGGCGTCATCTGCCCAGTCATCCAAGCCGATTTCGTTCAAGTTGAAGTGCTGTCGGAAACCAAACGCGGTAATGGTGGTTTCGGTTCTACGGGGGTGAAATGAGAATGGATATCAAAGACAAGTTCAACAGCATCCGCAGGGCAATCACCCTGTATGGCGATCTGGAAGACGGTTCGTATCATCTTGGCCATTGGAAGTATACGCCAGCGATGAAAACCATCGCCCACGAAGAAGCTGGTGATGATTGGTCCGCATCCGTGCGCGATGGTGTGGTCATCCTAAAGGGAATCGAAGAATCAACGTTCCTGAAATGGGTGGAATGTGGTGCGGTTCCCGTGCTGACGCTTCTGCACGATGGGGAAGAAGCAATCTCGGAGTTCATCAAAGAGAACACGAAGTTCGCCCAACGGATTCTAACCACGGTGACGCCGCACGGTTCGCTTGTGGTGTGGTCCACCGACTGGCATGATGTGGTACACGCACGCATTTTCGGTGAGAATGAGTTCGTCTATGATGTGATGGAAGAAGGCGTAACCGCCCACATCGTCGAAATGTTCCAAAGCAACATTTCCCCGCTGTACGTCTAACCCTTCGTCGCCGACGGGTGGTGTTGACAAAGCACCACCCTTCCAACATAATAACAACCATCGAGACACAACACTTGAGGCTGATCATGTACCACGAAGCAACCCCGCGAATCATCAAGGTGTTTGAACTGGTCGGTTCGATGGCCAGCACCAATCAGAAAATTGTCCACATCAAACGTCTGTTCCATGAACAGTTCACTGTTCGCGATGTGGATAACGCGGCCAACGAAACTCCGCACATTACCGAAGCAGCGTCCGAAGGTGCATACCGCCTTGGATACTTCATCGCACCACGGGTAGGATTCAGAAAATGAGAATGGTTCTCGAATGGATAGGTGAACATCACACGATCGCATACATCTCTGGTACAATCGGTTTCCTCGCAGCGTTTGTGCTGTTGAGAGCGGGAAAGCAGCGGCAGAAGTGGAAATATCTGTCCGTCAACCCCAAGAACCACGAACTGAACATCACCTTTGAGTAAACAACATGTTCACCATCATTTCCGTCTTTGGTATCACTGCACTGGTCCTTCTGGTTGGCATCTTCGGCGACCTTCCATCCGAGCGATGAATGGCGCTTGACAAACGAAAGAACGTCTGTCAGAATGCACACCATCAACAACACTTCGGAGTAACACACAATGTTCCCCCTGATCGCCACCGCGGTAATCGTTGTAGCACTGGTTCTGTACATCGTCGCTGAACTGAAACAAGAGCGGGAAGAACGGTCCCGCAGTCTGACCATCACCCACAAGACGGAAGCGCAGTGCTTCTCAAACCCAGATTCGGTGAACACCTTCTTCATCCGTGTCCAACCGAAGAAGCGCGCACATGATAACGTGCTGCTGGAACTGCCGAAACACCGCCAGCAATTCTTCTGGTTCAACAGCACAAAACGGGCCACCCGTGCTGACAAGGCCGCCATCAAACAGTGTCTTGAAGATGCGGTTGCGATCCGCCGTAATGTGGTTGTGGTTGCCCCTAATAAAGAAATGATTCAAGGCGTTCTGAATCTTGGCGCCAAGAAATACGGATTTAAACTGGTCTAAGGAGGCTGTATGTCTCAAGCTGAAGCGGGCAAGGGTTCAGCCCCAAGAAAGAACCGCGATGATCTGGCCTACGCAGAAGGCTGGGAACGCATCTTCGCAATGAAGAGGGAAGAGAAACGGACCACGGATGTTCCAGTGAGAACCGCCCCGTTCGGTCAAGAACGGAAGTAAACCAAAGGTTCATCAAAACACGAAATTTGCCACTGTAATTACAGTGGTTTTGGAGGCACTTTTTCACGAAAGTGCCTCTTTTCGTGTCCACCCTTACGAACCACACGGTTTGGGCAAACCATCAAAATTCCCCGTGTTTTTGTGGGGCTATCGGCCTGATAGAGAAAATCTATGAAGGCGGCTTGAAACCGTCCTTCTGGTGTGCTACAATGACGGTTCGTCAACTAGGAATAGAGCGATGGAAGAGCTTTACGTACAACAAAAGTATCTGATGTTCGCCAGTAGTTCCCTTTCGCAATTCAAGCGACGGGGTGATATGCTTTGGAACTTTCGCTGCCCATACTGCGGGGACAGCCAACGGAACCAATCAAAGGCCCGTGGTTACGTCTATAGGAACAAGGAACGTCTTCTGTCGTATCAGTGTCACAACTGCGGCGAGAACCACAAGTTCAAACGGTTCCTTCAAGACGTGGCGCCGAACCTATATGCCCAGTATGTGCTTGAAAGCTTTAAGGGGCAAACCGAACAGCCACGGCTGGAACCAATCAAGATCGATCCACAAATGGAACAGAAGCCATGGCGGAAGGTTCTGGTTTCCATCGAGAAACTATCCAAGCTGCATCCAGTGCGGGAGTATGTCAAGCAGCGGGCAATCCCACAAAGCCAGAGGGGCCGTTTGTTTTATTGTCAGAACCTGCAGGAAGCGGCCCATAAATTGGGCATAGATCAGGTACTACCAGAAGATGAACGTCTGGTGCTGGTTGAGACAGACGCTTTCGATAATCTAATTCTCATCGTCTGCCGCGCTATGGGTCCGTCCGATCTTCGGTATGTCACCCTTAAGCTTGACGAAGACGCCCCAAAGCTGTTCGGCCGTGCTCACATTGACTATGGCAAGCCCGTCTACGTGGTCGAGGGGGCCATCGATTCGCTTTTCCTTGATAACTGTATAGCTTCGCTGGACGCAAACCTGATGGCGGTTCGTCAAGGCGTCCCCGAAACGGCGCAACTGGTCTATGTCTGGGACAATGAACCACGGTCGCCGAACACGGTTCGCAGGATTGATGAAGCCATCACAAAGAACGCAGCAGTTGTTATCTGGCCATCCCATATTATGGAAAAGGATGTGAATGATATGGTTCTGAACGGCAAAGATGTGAATGAAATCGTGAAGGCCGCTACATATTCTGGAATAGGCGCACGCCTAAAATTCTCAACATGGAAGCGAACCGATGAATACGCAACACGAAGGAAAGCCCCTAGAAGAATCGTTTGACCTGTTCTTCAATACCCTGCAACAGGAATACGAACGGCGGCTGAAGGAACTGAAGTACAAGATTGGCGAGAACGGCTTCATCAAGCGCGAAGGCTGCGACCGCTGCCCAGAGACTGGACGGTTCAAGCCATGGCAATAATCGGAATCGACTACAGCTACACCAGCCCAGCGATTACGGTTCTCGGCAATGACTTCAAGTCTTCCACCGTCTACTACATGAACCAGAAGAAGAAGGTGGTAGCACAAGCCCAGAACTATAAAGGTACGCTGATGCTGAAGGATTGGGCGGCCCAAGTGGACCGCTTCGAGAACATCGCCAAGTGGGCCGTTGAATCGATTCGGCCGCACTGGACGGATGGAAGCGTCATCTACCTTGAAGGCTATGCATACGGCGCTGCCGCTGGCCGCGCCTTCGATATTGCCGAAAACGGTGGGATGTTGAAGTATCATCTGAAGCTGGCCTTCGGGGCTTATCCTGTCATCCTCCCGCCCACCACGGTGAAGAAACACTGGTGCGGCCGCGGCAATGGGAAGAAGGAAGATATGGTCCAGGCCCTAGAAGATAAGGAAGGTGTGAACATTGTCAAGTGGTTGTGCATGGATAAGCTTGACAGCCCAGCACATGACATTGTAGATTCATACGCTATCGCAGTGACTGGGAGAGAAACGCATGGCAACAGCAAATGAACTTCTAGCGGCGGCAGCGGCAATCGTCGCATCCGAGGCGACTTGGGTCAAATATGACAATGCCACTGACGGTTCTGGTCGGTTCGTTCCGATCGGAAACCCGAATGCTGAAAAGTTCGATGTTTACGGGGCACTTCTGAAGGCCCACTGGGAAAGCGGCAATAGCTCATGGGTGGAATTCCATGAAGCGTATGAGATCGCCCGCGCTCGCATCCCAGCGGATTTCAGAAACCGTGACATTGAAGACTGGAACGATTGGGGAACGTTTGAGAATGCTATTCACGTTCTAACTGGCGGCGGGAACATTCCAACCCCACCACCAAAACCGAAACCGAAACCAGACCCAGAAATCATCGTGACGGTTCTTGGGACGGAAAACAATGAAGTGGTTGTGTTTGACGGAAACGTCGTGATTCAAATTTAAAGGGATGAAATGGCAACGACATATCAACCAAAAGGCATCGGGGAACTGACACAAAAGGTTATCCTCGATGGTTCGGAGCAGGTTCTTATAGCAGACGGGTTTCAAGCCAAGCGCGCCAGCATCAGCGACGTTCTTGCTGGTGCTGGTCTGTCTCAATCCGACCGAACCAAACTTAATTCTGCGGTGACTGCTGCCCAGATGAATTCTGCGGTGGAAATGGCAAAAACGCAGCTTGAACAGAGCATCACGTCTGGTCTTGCCACCAAAGCGAACGCTGCGGACCTGAACCAGAAGGCAGACGTTTCCGTCCTGACGGCGTATGCCACCACGGAAGCAGTTTCTGATCTGGTCAAGAAAGTGAACCAGAAAGCGGATGCTACCGCACTGGCACCGCTGGCAACGACGCAAGCACTGAACATGCTTGCAACAACCGTAGCCAACAAGATCGATGCAACCGCACTGACCCCATATGCCACCAAAGCGTATGTGGATCGGAAAGTCGGTACTGCTTTTGATCCGTCGGTTCTGGAACCACTCGCCACCAAAGAGGCGCTGGAAGAACTGAAAACGGTGGTTGCCAGCAAGGCCGCGAAAACGGACCTGACTTCTCTGGCAACGAAAGGCGAACTGCAGGCGCTGGCCACAAACGTTTCTGGTAAGGCTGATACATCCGCTCTTGCTGCTCTGGCCACCAAAGAGGATGTTGATAACGTTTCCCAACAACTGCGCCAGAAGGCAGACGTTGTCGCCCTGAACGGCTATGCAACCACTGGTGCTCTGGCCACCATTCAAACCGCACTTGACGCGAAGGCTGATGCTGCAACCCTGAATTCAGCCATCCAGAACATTACCACACTTCAGCAAGTGCAGGCCACCAAAGCGAACACTTCCGAACTTGCTGCTCTGGCAACGAAGGATGATGTGAATCAGGCGGACGAACGGATCAAGGCCGATCTTGCCAAGAAAGTTGATGCCGAGGAAGGCAAGGGGCTTTCCACCAATGACTTCACAAATGCCCTGAAAGCCAAGCTGGAAAACATGGCTTCTGGCGCTGGTGGTTCCGCTTCGCTCGATGATGTGAAGGCCACCGTCGAATCGGAAGTCAAGAAATCGATTGGTGCTCTGAATCTGGATACCCGTTTCTCTGGTAAGGCGGATGCCACTGAACTAGCGAACTACGTCACAACCACCGATTTCAATGGTTACAAGACGGAAGTTACTGCTGCTCTGGGCGAGAAAGCGACCACGATTCAGGTTCAATCTGCTGTTGCTGGTCTGATCAGTGAAACGTCCGCCGATGGCAAGTATGTTCTGAAGGCCGATCTTGCCACACTGAAGACTGAAGTCGAAGGTAAAGCAACCGCTGCCGATATCACCACTGCTCTTGCTCCGTACGCGACCACGAAAGCACTGACCGATGGTCTGGCCACGAAAGCGGACGCTTCTGCTCTGACTGGTCTTGCCACGACGGAATCTGTGTCTGAAACTCTGAAGGGCTATGCCACGAAGGAAGATATCAAGGGCATTGCAACGTCTGGAGCGATCAAGTCGATTCAAGATACACTTGACACGAAGGCCGACAAGTCGCAGCTGACTTCACTGGCAACCAAAGCAGAAGTTACCACAGCACTTGCTGACAAGGCTGATACTTCGGTTCTGGCGAACTATGAAACGAAGGCCGATCTAACTGATAAGCTTTCTCAAAAGGCCGATGCTTCCGCCCTGACTGGTCTGGCCCGTAGTTCAGATCTGACTGCTCTTGCCACGAAACAAGAACTGCAGACACTGGCCACAACCGTTTCTGGGAAGGCTGATACATCTGCTCTGACCACGCTTGCGACGAAGCAGGAACTGACCGACGGTCTGGCAACCAAAGCGGAATCGTCTGCTCTTACTTCTCTGGCAACCAAATCCGAACTGTCTGATCTTCGTACGATCGTTGACGATAAGATCGACGCTTCCGATCTTGATGACTACGAAACCACAGCCGAAGTGGATCGTAAACTTGGGCTGAAGGCAGACGCTTCTTCACTGGCAAACTACGAAACAAAAACGGACCTAACAACGCGTCTTGCTGGTTATGCCACGAAGGAAGATATCAAGGGCATTGCTACTGATGGTGCTATCAAGTCGATTCAAACCGAACTTGAAAAGAAAGCCACCAAAGCTGAACTGACGGAACTGGCAACCAAACAGGAAGTGCAAAACCTGTCTGGTGTCGTTTCTGGTAAGGTGGATGCATCCGCCCTGACTGGTCTTGCTACCAAAGAAGACCTGAAAGCGAAAGCCGATGTGTCAGCACTTTCTTCGCTTGCGACGAAGAATGAACTGAATGAGATCAAATCCGATCTCGCCGCCCGTCCTACGACGCGCGATCTGGTCAACTTCGTCACGTCTTCAGATTTGGCCGAAGTTAGTAGAACCATTGCCACTAAGGCCAACGCATCGGCGCTTGACGATTATGAACGGAAGAGCGATCTTCAAGTGAAGCTGGCGACGAAGGCCGACACTTCGGTACTAAGTCAGTACGCGTTGAAAACGGAAGTGCCCGCCGCAGTTGATACCAGTACGTTTGCAACCAAAACCGAACTGACTGGTTATGTCCAGAAGGAAGCAGGAAAGGTTCTGTCTTCAAACGATTACACGAATGCCCACAAGGCGGCAGTTGACGGTATCGTTGGGAAGACGTTCCTGTCAGCAGAAGCGAACATCAATGAATATAATCTCCATGGTTATCGCATTACAAATCTGCTGTCACCAGTGAAGGCGGAACATGCTGCTAATAAAGAGTATGTGGACGCGCGGATCGGCGATTTGTCAAGCACGTATGTTCTGCGGGAAAGCGGGAAGGGTCTTTCAGAGAATGATTTCACCGCCGCCATGAAGAGCAAGCTTGAAACGATTAACACTGCCAACTTAATGGGTCTTGTTGGCCCGTCTGGCGGCTGGGATGCAAGGACTAAAGTTGTTGATAATGTGGCCGACCCCGCCGCACCAGCACACGCGGCGAACAAGCGCTATGTTGACACCGCCGTCGGCAAAATCGATCTTAGCGGCTACGTACAGAAAGAAGCTGGCAAGGGTCTTTCTGAAGTCAACTTCACGAACGCCATTCTGAACGAACATAACACGGTTGTAGGTGCTCTGCGTAATCGTGTTGTTATGTCCAGAGGCACAGCAATGGGTGCACCATATGATGCGGAAAACAGGAACATTGAGCGCGTGCTAGCACCGACGCTTGACCTGCATGCCGCCAACAAGGCGTACGTTGACACTGCGGTTGCTGGGCTTAATCTGTCTAGGTATGTTATAAAGGACGGCAACAAGGGTCTTTCAACGAACGATTTCACCACTGAATATCTGAATCAGCTAACATTCCTGAATAATCATCTTGATGGGATGGTTGCCCTGCGCCGCACCACTGCTGCCTCTGCTGCGTTTGATGCTGGCGAGCGTCGCATCACGGGCCTCGCCGCCCCAGATCGGCCAGCAGATGCGGCAACCAAAGCGTATGTTGATTCTGCAGTTGGAACTGGTTTGACAAAGACGTCTGTCGGTCCGAATATTGGTCTTTGGGATGCGAAGAATCTTCGGATTGTAAACGTTCCGACGCCAACCCAAAATACGGACGTGGCAAATAAGGCATACGTTGATGGGAAGATAAATTACTCTGGGACACCACTGACGTATAGCAGCACAACCATCGTAACTCAGGCTGGTGGCATTTCTGGCTTGATTAAAAACGTCACTGACGGAGTTCGTTTCCAAGGTGCGGTATTAGCTGATACCAACGATGGTCATACAGTAAACGATAACGTCATTGTTACTGCGGGAAGACTGCGTGATGTGATTTCGCCAGTGACGGCGGTCGGTTCTACCACGACGGCGACGTTTGCGAATGCTGCCGCCCTGCGGGTTACCAAAACGATTGATGCCACTGGTCAGGAAATCCGCGGTAACCTTGTCATCGATAGTGCGGTGAACAATCGAAAGAACAGCACAGACCCAGTGTCATATGCGGTGTTCAACGGTTATTTTGTTCAAGGTGGTAACGATCTGCACCTTCCCCGCCACACGTATTTCAGGGCCAATGCTGGTCTGGCAAGTGTCAATAGCAGGTATAATAAGGACACTGGTTACGGGTTCATTTCATCTGAAACAAACCCCGCAATGTCCAATAAGAACCTGTTTACTGCGTTCCAAGACATTCCGCCGCTGGTTCGTTGGATGTTCTCTGCCTTTGGGTTCAAAACTATCACCGCCACCCCGACCGCGGATAGGACGGACAATAAGCAAGGGACTGTTGGTGGTGGATTCTGGAACACACCCCCAGGTGGTTCCATAAGCGGTTTCCAGCTACCATCGTGGTTGGGCGGCTGGGCTGTGTTTGGTGGGCATATTTCGAACGTCCCGACTAATTTGCTGGTGGATGTTGCGTGGCCCGTGTCTGGTGTAACCAGTTCGTGGTGCGTGATGAATCCGTTTGCTGGTCATGCAAACTACTTCGCTACGGTTCACCCATCAAAGTTTATGCGTTTTATTATTAAGAACGCTTATAACAATGGTGAAGCAAGCCAGCGCATTTCCGTGTTCTTCCTTGCAGTAGTCAAAGCTTCAACTTAAGCCTCATTGGCAGTCCACTGGTTAAATACTGATGACTGTCCATTTTCTTAACAGAGATTAACAATGGCCACCACTTATCAACCAAAGAATATTACTGAGCTGGACCAAATCACCCCAGACGGCACAGAATCAGTTCTGGCCGCCCAAGGGTATGCCGCTCGGCGCGTGACGATTCAGTCTATCGTGAATCTGGTTGGATTCACGCAGGAAGTCAAGGACAAGATTTCCAAGATTCCAGAACTGCCAATCCAGCGGTTTGAACTGGATGCTGTGAAAACGCAGATGATTCAGAAGGTGGACGCTTCGGCGCTTGCCCCCTATGCGACCACCGCCTATGTGGATCAGAAAGTCGGGTCTATTGTTGTTCCAGCGCCAGACCTGTCTTCATATGCCACGAAGCTGGAACTGCAGACGCTTTCAACGGAAGTCGCTTCGAAGGCAACCCAGCAGAACATCCAGACGCTTCAGCAAGCAATAAACCAGAAAGCTAATGCGTCTGACCTGACCAATCTGGCCACCAAACAGGAACTTACTCAAGCCGCCACACGTATCAAGGCGCTGGAAGACCGCCCCAGTGGTTCTGGCGAATCGTTTTCTGGTAATATGGGTGGCAAGGCCATCGAGAATGTGGGCCAGCCGACCAAACCAGCGGATGCGACCAATAAGCAGTATGTTGATTCAGCCGTCGCCGCCGCAGGTGAGAATGCTTATCAACGGGCGAAAACGTATGTTGATACCCGCCCCAGCGGTTCTGGTGGTCTGTCAGAAGCTGCGGTTGATCAGAAGATTTCTCAAGCAATCGCGCCACTGGCCAAAACAACGGACATGACCACTGCGCTTTCTGGGAAGGCGAACAATTCTGATATCCAGGCGCTGCGGACGGAACTTGGGCAGAAGGCAGATGTGTCTGCCATCCCGAATGTTTCGAGTTTCATCACCGCGGCAGCACTTACCCCATATGCTCTGAAGACAGATATTCCCGCGGTTCCAGATGTGTCTGGGTTTGCGCGTCGTGATGAGATTCCGAACGTTTCTGCTTTTGTCACACAAGCGGCTCTTCAGCCATACGCACTACGGTCTGAACTCCCACAAATCCCCGATCTTTCAGGCTACGCTCTGAAGTCGGAGATTCCGCAACTACCTGATCTTTCGGGCTACGCGCGGAAAACCGAACTTCCAGCCCCTGTTGATCTGTCTGGTTATGCCTTGAAGACGGAAGTTCCGTCCGTTTCTGGTTTGGCCACTAAGGCAGAACTGGCCGATTACGCCAAGAAAACGGACATTCCAGAAGGGCAAGACCTGTCGCAGTATGCCAAAAAGTCGGAACTACCTTCGGTGTCTGGCCTTGCCTCGAAACAAGAACTGGCCGACGGCCTTGCTGGAAAGGCGGATTCGACGGCTTTGGCCAACTACGCGCTGAAGTCGGAACTTCCTGTCGTGCCAGACGTTTCCCGTTTCATCACGGAAGATGCACTTGCGCCGTATGCCAAGACAGCCGACCTTCCTTCGGTTGCTGGTCTTGAAACGACGAAAGCAGTTGATGCGAAGCTGTCTCAATATGTGAAGAAGACGGAACTTCCAGCCCAACAAGACCTGTCTTCATATGAAACGACGGCTGAAGTAGATCGGAAACTGGCACTGAAAGCTGACGTGTCGGCAATTCCATCTTTGGCGAACTACGCAACAAAAGATCAGATTCCCGATACGTCAGCACTGGCGACCAAAGAAGAACTCAAGACATACGCTCTGAAAAGCGAACTTCCGCCCGCGGTTGATACGTCAACATTCGCCACAAATGCTTCGGTTGATGAGAAACTGTCCCAATACCCGAAGAAATCGGAAATCATCCCAGCACCAGACCTTTCAAGCTATGCGACGCTGGCCGTTACTGACGGGCTTCAGTCGCAAATCAACAAGAAAGTTGAGCAGTCTTATGCCGACACAACGTATGCGGCTAACCTTACGGTCAATACGAAGGTTGCACAGTGTCTGGCGGATGCGAAGGCTTATACTGATCAGAAGGTTGCTGCGATCGGTGGTGGTTCCGCTGGGCAACAGCCAGATATATCTGGTCTTGAAGCCAAGATAAAGCTGTACGTGCAGTCGCGTGTGGGTGGCCTTGTGACGAACGGCACTGGTCTACTCAAGAACAATGAGAACTTCTCTCAATTCACGTTCGACCCAGCAGAAGCATACAGTGGTTTCGGTTCGTTCAAAATCACTGGTTCCAATCAGGTTACCACGATGGATGAAGTGATTCCAGTCGATCCGAACGGAACCTATGAGTTTTCGTTTGCAACGAAGATCGAGGACGGCACCAAAACGACGAAGATGTATGCGCTGGTGGATTGTCTGGACATTGACGGTTCGCAGATTCTCCCGATGCATGTCAAGACCTACGCTGTCACACTTGCTGAAGACCTTGAAGCGGGTTCGACTACCATCAAGATCATTCCTGATGATGTTGCCAAACTGAAGGCAGCCGCGGGATGGCGGTGGGGTAGCGGGGAGTTGATGTACATCGCCAACGGCAAATATACCAGCCAGTCGGGCTACCACTACCCAGAAGGCACGTATTCGAGAAACATTCTCAACGGCGCTGGTGTTGCAAACAACAAGACCACCCTTTCAGACGATGGCACATGGGTGATTGGTTCTTCGCTGGTGGTTACCGAAACGATCAAGGCTGGTAAGAAACTGATTGTGTCGTTTGATGGTGGCGTATACTCGTATTGGATGACAAACGTCCGTGATGCTGTCTTGACGGATGACTGGCAAGTGTTTACACTTAAAGAACAGATGAGCAAGGTTCTTCGTCCAGCAACCGCCACAATCAAAATCGGTTGGTGGGCAAACCGTGGTCAAGCCAACACCACATACATTTCTAATGTGTCATTCAGGCAGGTGTGAGAATGATTGATGTTTCTAAATTTGGGGCGGGCGGTGATGGTACGGACCAAACCGCCCAGATCAGAACCGCGATGAACTCTGCCCAGAGGGGGGAGATTGTTCACTTCCCAGTCGGTCTGTATAAGATCAAAGGTGAAGTGTCCATTCCCCCGAACGTTGGTGGGATCGAATGTGAAGCCGAAGCGGTCTTCACGCTGGATGCAAGAGAAACACGGTGTGGGTTTCTCTGGCGTTCACCGACAAACGTCTTCTGGCACGGTGGCGCTTTCATCGTCCTTGGGGCGTATGAGCACCACGAAGCTGCCATCCACTGCCTTGATGCCGACGGTCTGGAAATCACGAATGTGAAATTCCGTGGTGATGGTCCAGACGATCGGATGCAGAAGGGTGCTGCGGTGTTTGTCCGCGGTCGGGAGAAAGCAGCGAGAAACGTTATCATCTCTGGTCTGGATATCAAGTCGCTGATTGGTACAGACAAGTCAACCCCAGTACCGCTTCGGATCGATGGGAAACTCCCAGGTGTACAACGGGATCATTGGAAGGCCACCAAAACGCCGCTTGCGTCTACTGTTTCCCCACAGAACATCGTGGTCAGAAATAATATGGTGGATGGCGGCTACTATGGGTGTGACTTTTCTGGTGTGGAATCGTCTGTCATCGAGTTCAACACGTTTGTCAACAATACCCGCGGTGTGTCTGCCCAAGACTGCAGCAACTATAACGTTATCCGTTACAACACCATCAAGGAAAACGTGTCGGCTGGCATTCACCTTGCTTACGGTTCATCGTACAACGTGGTGGCACACAACAGCCTGACCAGCTCCAAAGCACACGGTGAAGGTATGCTGCAGGCGTATGTGGCGTCCAAGTACAATCGGTTCGAGGGGAACTATACCCACTGCGAGGGCACTGGTGCGAAGTATCACTTCTATACTGGCATTCATGCCGACGGAAACCAGTGTGTGGACAACGTGTTCTCTGGGGTTGCTTCCCGCGCCTTCATAGCAGCAGAATCAGACTGGGACAGCACACTTCCGTTCACCTACCATCGGGCGTTCAACGCACCAAACGATGACCACTATGCCAACGCTGGTACAAAGGATGTTCTGTTGATGCGAAACGTCATCAATGGCGAGGGGCTGAAGGTGGTCCTTGGGGCCATCGGCGCACATCCGCTGGAAGTGGTATACAAAGACAAATACGACATAACACGGATTGGGGAACCGACCGTGCGATGAACGGGCGGGCCATCTTGACAGGTGGCCCGTTTTCTTTTATACTATCGCTTTCCTCTCTTGGGAGATTCGTATGTACAAAGAATTTGAGATTGACGGCGTGAAATACTTCTACTGCACCATTGGTCAGAAAGTGGTGTGCCCAGATACATTTGAACTGGTCGGCGCCACCGAGGGCGTCTATGAAGTCAATGGCGTGAAACTGGATGAATCAACTGTTCTTGGTCTGGTGCAGGAATGATCCGCTACGCTGGTCGGAAGTTTCACCTTGAACGCCAGATAGAAGAACTTCTTGTCGCTTCTGGAAAACCACGGCTTGCGGAACTCTTTGCGGGCAGTGGTTTCATCAGCTACACTACGACGCTGAAAGCCGATGTGCTGTCGGATGTTGATGAACGTCTTCTGAACTATCATCGGTGGCTTGCGAAGAACGACACGACGGAAATCGTCATATGGCTGAATCGCCGTCTTGGCGAATGGCGCGGGACGAAGGAAGAATACGACGCCCTAAAGGCATACGTGTTCGGTCAAGAACCAAACCTTTCGGCCGAATACGTTTCCGCATGGGTCTTCTATGGTTCCGTGACATTTGGGCGTTCATTCGACAAGAACAAGGGCGCTGCGCGGAATGAACGTGGCGGTAAGATAGCATCCGACGGCATTCCGCAGACGTGCAAAGACTTACTGTACGTCAAACCAGAACCGAAACGGTTCATCTGTCGCGGTTATGAAGAGGCACTGAAGCACACTTCACCAGACACCCATGTTCTGTTTTTGGACCCGCCGTATCCAGAAACGAACAGCGGTTACTATAAGGAAGACGCCTGGACACTAGAACGGATTCAGGGAATCGTCGATGGGCTTCTGAAAGACGGCTATCAGATGGTGGTGACGCTAAACATGCCGCTCAAGGGGCTAGAACTTGTGCTTTCCGTCACGAAGACCAGCACGAAGAACAGCTATGGGCCAATCAAGCAGTTTGACGATTTGGTCATGACGAACATCAAGCGCCCAACGGTCGATTTCTGGGGCTGATGTGGCAATAAGTGTAACAAACGTATCGATTAGCCTCGAAACGTAACAACCGCCTGTCGGCCCAGATGAACGGTCTTGACAGGCGTTTTTCTTTGCCACATAATGGCATCACTTTCAACGAAGCAAGGCAAGACGGTGGGGCTTGATGGTCCCGCCAAAACAGGGTAGAATGGCAACAATGAGTAGTTGGATACCGAAAGAACGGAAGGAACAGAAACCTTCCGACACATCGAAACGAAACAACCGCGACTGGTTCTAATCTGGGGTAAGCAAAATGAAAGCATGGTATCTGGTGGTTCGTGGTGGCCTGGCTGGCAAGTGCTTCGAGTTCGACCACAGTCTGCCGAATGGGCGGTCGGTTCTGAAACGCGAGAATCCCTTTATGTCCGTAGAAGTGGCGGACGCTGACATGATCCGCATCACCACCAGCGAACTGCAGACGTGGCTTCTGAAGAAAGAAATGCGACTGGAGGAAACCAAATGATCGGAATGGAAATCTCAATCGGCGACTGGGTGTACATCAGGAAACACCCAAACATGGGTCGCGCCGCTTGTGTGGAAGGCATCGAAGCGGTGAACCCAGACGGCACCCTTCTGCTGACCCTGACTGGACCGAACCTTTGCACCACCGCTGGTATCCCGTCGAAACGTGTTGTGGTGTCAACCAAAGACATTTCGCCGATTTCACCTAACCATAGTGTCCGCGCCATGCTGAAACTGGAGGCGGAACTGATGGGCTACACTAACCGCAAGGCTGGCGGCAAATGAAAGAGAAACACAAGCGGCTTTACATGCGGATTGCTGGTACGGTAGCGTCCGCTTCAACCGCAGAGAAGCTTAAGGTGGGTGCCGTGGTGGTGAAGGATGATCGTATCCTATCCATCGGTTACAACGGCACGCCCCCAAACTACGATAACGTCTGTGAAGATGTGGTTGATGGTCAACTGGTTACCAGACCAGAAGTCATCCATGCCGAACAGAACGCAATCTACAAGATGGCCCGTGACGGACAGGCGGCAAAGGATTCTGTGATGTTCGTTACACACGCCCCTTGCATGATGTGCGCACGGTCTATTGCCACGTGCGGTATTTCCAAGGTATACTATGGCCATGCGTACAGGGATTCGTCTGGTATCGAGTTTCTGTCCAAACTTGGTGTCACCACCGAACAAATGGAGATTGGATCGTGGGAGTAAACAAGGAAGCACTTACGCGGTTTGCAGTGCTGGCAAGCATTGTTGATTGGTATGGCGTTACGTTTGAAGACACCGAGGCGTGGACCATCAAGCATCTGGATGATTTCTGTGTCGTATGGGACTACATGAACCAGACGTGCACGCTGTCATATGATGTTGACGGCCATCGGTGGTCGGTCCATCGTGAAGTCATGGGTCTAACCTACGATGGCATCACCGAAGACGATTTCCTTATGGTGGTTGCCGATCCTTGGGAACCAGTCTCGACTATTGAAGCTGGTGGCAAAGACGAATCGCTGATAATTGAAGGTTTCACCTACTGCATGACGCTGCTTCTAAACATTGGTGGCATTCGACCGTCCATCCGTCTGTATGGCGACAAAGAAACCTTTGCGGTGGTCTTTGTTGGTTATGCAGTGACGAAGATTTTTGTGTTGAATTCTAGGCTGGATGCAGAGAAGATCATCAAGAAACACATCGGACAAGTCCTTGAGGCGGCCTTCGACAAAATCGAAAATTAGACCCTATAAAACAAGGGGTCAAATGAGCACCTTTACACGTTTTTGTTCGTGGTGGGGTGGAGACACCATCGAACATAGTCAAAATCGTTTTTGTTCTAAAACCCCTTGATTTGCAGTGTCAAATTTTGGACAAAAGAAAGGCCCCAAGGATCGCTCCAAGGGGCCTAATTTGTTTCTACCGTTCTTACTTTCGCTTCTGAACCGTGATTGAATGTAGTGCAATCACTGCCTCCAATTCACCAATCCGTTTGTCACTTTCGCGAAGCTGATGCATCAGACTGATGTTCTGTGCGTGCACCTTGTCCAGCTGCACACGGGTATACTCAAGCTGTTCTGAAAGCGCCTTGACTTGCGCCATAAGCGTTTCAACTTGCATCTTGTGCATTTCCACATCGTTTCGCCGCTCTTCCTGTTCCGTCTTCTTGTATCGCAGATACGTTCCGACGCCCAGAAGGAAACAAGCAACAATGACGCCAAAGCCTTGGGGTAGTAGTTCAAGGAGTTTTGCTCCCTGAAAGATCATGTCCATCTGGTTCCCCCATTCGTTCCAGCGCGCCTTGACAAAGCGCCAAGTCACGCTATAATGCCATGACGTTGTATTTATGAACACGTGAACAAACTGTTAAAAGGAGTTGACAATTGTTCAAGAAAACTTTACATTCTGGCGGTAAGGAAATGACCGTCGGTCTGGTCGGAATGCTGATCTTCATCGGATTCTTCGTGCTTTTGACCGCATTCGTGCTCGCCCAGCTTTGGGTGACATTCGGTATTTTTGGTATCATCCCGTTTGTGCTGCTGGCTGTTTCCGTAACAATCGGTGGCCGAACCTACGAACTGCCAATCCCGCACAATGTCAAACTGTTTTCGCTACTGACGCTGATCGCGGTTGCTGTCGTCGTCAATCTGATCAAGGGGTAAACACAATGAGCATCGTTTCCACCATCCAAGCACTGGCCGCAACAACGTCCAGAACAGACAAGATTGCCATTCTGAAGAAGGCCGACAAACTCTTCCAACGGTTCCTTGTGGCTGCCTACGATCCAGGGGTGTCGTATGGTGTCATCCAGATGCCAGACGTCCATGGCGATCAAGATACGCTGGAAACGGTTTCTGGCTTTATTCTCGACGAACTGCTTCCGAACCTTGCTAGCCGCAAACTGTCTGGGAGGGCCGCACAGATGGACATCGAACGTGTTCTTCAGAAGCTTAAGGCCGAAGATGCGGATGTGTTGAGAAACGTTATCAGGAAAGACCTGCGGTGTGGAATCAACACTGGCACCATCAGTGCCGCCATTAAGGGACTAATCTTCGAACCACCGTACATGCGGTGTTCGCTGAAGGACAAATCCAACATGAAGAAGTGGGATTGGTCGGAAGGTATCATCAGTCAGACGAAGGCTGACGGCATGTTCATTAATGCCATCGTCGGCGTTGATGGTGTCCAGTGGATGACACGCAACGGCCAAACGTTCCCAGAAGGTTCGTTGGGAACGGTTCTCAACTCCGAAGCACTGCGGGTTCTGAAACCGAACCATGTGTATATGGGCGAGCTGCTGGTCATCGAGAATAACGCGGTTCTCCCCCGTGAAGTTGGGAATGGTGCCCTGAACTCGGTTCTGAAAGGAGGTTTGTTCGAACCAGACCAGCAGCCGATTCTGAAGGTGTGGGATGTTGTGTCGGTGGATGAATGGCGTGCTGGTTCATCCAACTACGTCTATAATCTGCGTATGGCCGACTGCAAGTTGATCCCCGAAAGTCAAGTCATTTCCGCCATTAACACACGCGTCGTGTATGACATGCAAGACGCCATGGCCCACTATAGGGAACTGGTTGCCAACGGCGAAGAAGGAACCATTCTCAAACACCCAGATTTACTTTGGAAGGACGGCACTAGCAAGGATGCGGTGAAGCTGAAGGTTGAGGCCGATGTTGACCTACTGGTTGTTGGCTTTGAGCAAGGCAAGGGCAAGTTTGCTGATATGGTGGGTAGTCTGACGTGCGAAACCGCCGATGGCGGCATCCGCGTGAACGTGTCTGGGTTCACCGACGGTATGCGGAAGCACATCACGGAAAACGTTGACCAGTGGATCGGAAACAAGGTCATCACCGTGCGGGCAAACGATATCATGGAAGCAGACCCAGTATCTTCGCTGTTCCTACCGCGGTTCGTTGAAGTGCGCGAAGACAAAGACACACCAGACACCACCGCCAAGGTCTTCGAAATCTTTGCCGCCGCTTGTCGCTGACGAACGGTCTTGACAAACGAAGTGGTTTCCTTCAGAATACACACCATCGAAACCAAACACCACTAGGTGCTACGATGCAAATCAAAGAAAGCCACTTCCAACACTTCATCCATCTGAAAGACGCCATCAAGGCACAAGCGAAGGATACTTGGATTGAAGAAGGCGATGACGGATGCATCTGCTGGGATCAGGGAGAATGGTTCCTGACTGTGAAGAAGGACGGCTCCGAACAGGAAATCAGCTTCCACCCCGCAGATGACAAGAACATCGATTCGGTGTGGGTTGTGACGTATCTTCCATTCCGCGGTTCCATGGAATACACGCTGAACCCCGAAGAGTTTCTGGAGAAGCAACTGTGAAGAAAGCATATGTGACGGTTGGTGTGAGCGCGTCGGGGAAGAGCACTTGGGCGCGCGAGAAAGCCAAGGAAACGGATGCACAGATCATCGAGCGAGATTGCATCAGGAAGGCGATGATGATCAAGGCTGGCATCAGCCACGATCTGGACTGGTCCAAGTGGCGCTTCGGATGGGAACGTGATGTAACAAGAACATGGGAGGGGTTGCTTGAATCTGCTCTGCAGTCTGGCCGTGATATCATCATTGCTGACACAAACCTGAATGGGCAGCGACGCGCTGTACTAATTCATACTCTGGTTGATGCTGGGTTTGATGTGGAAGAGAATGTCTTCGACATTCCGCTTCAGACGGCCATCAGGCGCGATCGTTCACGGGGCTTGCGTTCGGTCGGACAGGATGTTATCATGAAGCAATATGTGCAGTTTGCCCAACAGTTCAAGCCCCAATACGTCTACACCAAAAACTACATTCCGACTGTGATTCTGTCTGGTGTCAGTGAGAATCCGTTTGAAGGCAAACTGGTTGGGCTGAAAGTTGGGAACGATTCTCAACGCACACAGTTCGTTTCACCCACAAGCAACAAGGAAGGGCAACGGGATTGGCTTGAAAATCTGCTTGACGGCGGTGCATTCAAAGCGTATACTGTTGAAAGTGTCATCGAGGCCGATCCGATTTCGGCGGTCATCTGGAAGTCTCGCGGTTTCAAGAACGTTTTTCATCAAGTTTAAGGAGTATTCGTCATGTTCGTACAAAAAGAGTATGTTCTCGCCCGTCTGGGGCAGATTCTCGAACAAATCGAGAAAGTGGAACCTGATTACATCGCGCTAGAAGGCACGCCGACCGCCTTCCGCGATATCAAAACGAATCTGAAGTACCTGATTGGTGACTTGCACTTTGCACCGAACAGCAAACATGTAGCCGACGTGAACACTGGTAAGACGTACTATTTCCACAAGCGCTACTACGAAACCGACGGTTTTGGTAGCCGCCGCGTGAAAGCGACTGGGGGTCTGTGCATCGGCGCACGGATCGTCGGGGACGAAATCTACTTCGGTTTCTGTGTTACCCCAGAAGACAAGCAATATAACAAGAATTTCTCGCGGGAATTTGTTGATCGTGAACTTGGTGACGTGACGGTCAAGGAAAAACTCCCGAAGAACGTCGAGAACATTCCAGAAATGCTTGAAGCGGTGGTTGACGATGTTCTGTGCGACCGCGGTACGGTAAGATACACTGGGCAGCGGGTTGAAACAATCAAACGTGTTTACAAAGAAGTGCGGTGCTAATATGGACGTTCAAACTAAATTTCGGATTCTGAAGCTGGTCCTTGAAAACTTCGGCTTCACGGACTTCATCAACCCACACAAACGCGAACTTGGTCTGGTTCGCTACAATCCAGATAACAACGAACTGGAAAGCGTGGCCGAAAGCCCACTTGGTGGGTCCGAATGGACGATCTGCCAGTTTCCATCTGGTCTGATCCGTGCCTGGGGCCTTCGCCACATCGAGCAGTTCGAAGGAATCGATGTGGGCGGTGTGATGCCAGTTGTGCTTCAGACGGCGGAATTCTCGCTGAACACCACTGGCCTGCAGCCGAAGACGCTTCTGGCCAACGGTAAAGTAGTTTACGAAGCGGGCAACCAAAGCTTTGATCTGGCCATCATCGAAGTTGGCGGGCGAGAGTATCTGCAATATGTCAACCATGAACAAGACGAACTGTTTATTTGGCGGTCGGATACGCCAATGTTCCTGAAAGATTTGGCTTCACTTATCACGCAGGCAAACAAATGATCATCATCGACCATCGTTTGAACCGAATCGACAGCAAGCGGTTTGATGACTTGTATCAGGCCATGATCGAAAGCGGCTACAAGCAGAGCGGGGAATGGGATTCGCCAAGCACCACGCTGTTGCTGTTCGACATGTTCGGTTTGGGTGAACTGTTTGCGGTCTTTGTTGAAACCAAAGAGAAACGCGTGTTCGTCTGTGGCGTCGGTCCGCGGGCTGCAGAAGAAGCGATCAAAGACCACAGCGACGACGAAGACGTAACGATCAGTGCTTGTGAACGGGTTCTTGAACGCAGCGAATGATACCAAAGGCCGTTCGTCTTCCCGATGAACGGCCTTGACAAAGTCGCAAACCTAGTTCAGAATACAACCATTGCAGCAAACAACTCGAAGCAAGCATCATGGAAAACTACCTGAACCACATCTACCATCTGGCCACTACCGTCATCGAGTTTGGCAAAGACATGGGCGGCTGCGTCTGGAAAGGTGTCGGTGCAACAGTCACGCGGTCAGCGCTGCAAGTTGGTTTCACCGAACTGACCACCATTCGGATTCGAAGCCACTGCTGGTCGGCCACGAACCTTGTTACGAAAAACAGCAGCGGCGAAACCAAACATGAACTGGTCGAAAGCGACGGTCTGACGAAGGCGCTTCTGGATGGTGCGACCATCCGTGAAGATCAACTTCGCGGGATTCAACCCGCTTATACACTGTAACCCAAACGAAGGAACAGGCAAATGAGAACGCTTCTCTTCATCGTGGTGGTCATCGGCACACTGGCAACCCTGCAAATGTGTATGTTTGCCAAAACGGCAAACTACTACAAGGACACGATCAACGAACGGGTATACAAAACACACAACCCAATGGCCGATGCGGTTCTGAATGCCCAAGAAACACTGCAGTACCTGAAAGAACACAACTAATCAATTCGGAGTAAACAAAATGAGAACGATTCTTGAATGGAAAGAAGTGAACGTTGCCCCGAAAGGCAAGAAACCCGTTCTGGTTCACCACGTGAACATAACGACGCACACCAAATGGGAAGATGCCCGCAAAGACTTCAATCAACGGCTGGAAGGGATTCTTGGGGCTGGATACCTGACCATCGATTCCCGCTGGGGTGATGCTGGCAAGCTGATTGAGCACTACCGCACCAAAACGGGTGATGTGGTAGTCCACAACGACGGAAACGGAACCACTGTATACGCGATGGGCGAACAAGAAGCCACCGAATATGTGGCCGCTGTCTGGGAATGGATGGAGTAATGATCATGAGCGAAGTTAAAGCATACTCGATTACGGGCGTCAGCCCAAAGCATGTTGTCAACGTCTTCGAAGCGCAGTGTGAGGACTTCTTTGATGGTAGCGTGAAGACTGAATGCATCTTCACCACCGAAGCCAACGACGATTCGTGGTGCGTCACCTTCTACCGTCGCTACGATGGTCGGAAAACGACGTACGGGGTTCTGGCTGAAGTGCAGACGGGCGAAGGGCACGGCGAATGGTTCAACACCTTCCGTGTGGCCGAACGGTTCTCTGACGCAATGCGGACTTACAACCTGCTGGTCTCTGATCTATCTGAAAACGGGGTGAAAGCATGACACCAGAACGCTTTGATGAGATCGTTTCTCAAATCCGTAGAAACGGTCAAGAATTCACGGTTTTCCAGAAACGGATTCTGATTGCCGCCCACAACCTGCAGCGGGCCGTACCTAAAGTCTACGACGGCCTTACTGGTCTGTATGTCGGCCACGATCAAGCATACGATGTTCCGTACATCGGCCATGTGGTCGCAGAAGGTGTGACTGTGCGTCTGCCACATCGGAACTTCGTGTTTGATGGTCTGGATGTGGAATCATTCATCGATGATGCCGAACTGATCGGCCCAGACGAATGCTGAAGTAAACCGACGCCTGTCGGACCCGACAAACGGTCTTGACAGGCGTTTTCGTATGCATCATAATGGCATCACTTTCAAGCAACGCGCTATGCGCACAATCGGAGTAAAGATCAAATGAACACCTTCAACAGCACCCAGCAAGCCCAAGACACCTTCAACTTCATCCTTGACCGCTTGCACGTACTGTTTCAGGATATCGTCGTACTGACGGAAGAACAGAAAAATGCACTGTACGCCAACGCTTCGGTGACGCCGAATCTTGGGAAGGCAGCGCTGGCAGTCCATCGGGGCCATCGTGCCATCTTCGGTGCGGATGATGCTGATACCAAATCGTACTTCATTGCGGCCGAAAACGGGGAATGGGTTGTTACCATGATTCATGCCCTGAACGGTGTAACCACCGTCTACTATGACGGCATCACTGAGACCGCGTTTGAACTGACCTTCGGCAGCATCTGACGGATGAACGGGGTTGACAAAGGCAATCAACCCCATCAAAATAGCATCACTGTCATCAAACAACGGTGTCGAAATGAATACCTTCAGCAAAACCGAGAAAGCCAGAAGTTCGTTTGAAGCCAAATTCGTCGTGCTCCACTTGATGAAACATGAGAAAGTGGTTCTGACTGACGAACAAACGGATGATCTGATGATCAATGCCTGCATCGCCCCGTCTGAAGACGTGTTTGCTGGCGTTGATGCCCACGGCAACAAGGTACTGTTCGGTTACGACAGGGAAGATGGTCTGTCCTTCATCTGTGATGAGCGGGTGATGTGGGTGGTGTCGAAGGTGGTTGCCAAAGGCGGTTCGTCTACGATATACTATGACGGCACCAAGCAAGAAACGTTCGATGAAATGTTTCGTCGGTAAATGGCGGGCTTGACAACACAGAACGACGCGGTCATAATACAACCACTTCAACAAACAACGTGGGGTCAATCATGAACAACATGAACCAGTTTCGGCCGTTTGAATCGAAACTTGAAAAGGTTGGCGGCTTCTTTGGGATGCTCTTCATGGCGACAATGGTTCTGCCAATGGTGATTCTGGCTGTCTTTGAAGGTGTCTGCAAAGTATTCCAAGCCGTTGGTCGGGAAGTCGCCAACCACCAGACCGACGAACGGGCTTGACAAAGACGCCAAACTAGCTCAGAATACAACCATCGCAAAACGATCTGGAGTAAACACGATGGAGCCGATGATTGAATACGCACTGTGCTTCGCTGTTCCGATTCTTGGTCTTGTGGCATCAATCCACATCCATACAGAAATGATCATCAAGCGGATGCGGGATCAGATCAAGAACAACCCCGAAGCGATCTTTGGTGAATTGGAGATTTGAACATGGAAATCTACTGCAGAATGGGCCACATCGTCTGTGATGATTGGTGCCAGACGGAAGAAGAAAGCAAGGAACGCTTCCAAGGGATTCTGAAGGCAAACGGGTTGGCTGGGTTTGTTCTCCCGCTTCGCGAAGCACGGATCAAAGACGGCTACCTGCTGCAGTATTACAATGATGGCGGCTGGTCGGTTCTTGTCAACAGCAAAGACTTTCAAGTTCTGATGGTCTGCCAAGACGAAGCGGAAGCTAACGAAGCGTATAGCAAGTGGGGCGAACAATGAAGAAGTGCACGATCATCACAGACGGCCGCGGGGCCGTCGAATGCCCAGAAGAGCAGTATTCGGATGCGCTGATCAACGCAATGGGATCGTATCCGATCATCGATCGGACGGAAGGACGGAAGGGCGGTCTGTACTACTGGCGTGTTCCGACTATCGCGGATACACCGATTCACTGCCTTTCGGTGGAAAACGAAGAAGAACGGCGGTTGCACATCACCGCGTTCAAATGGCAATACGATGTTGCTAGATTCGTGGCAGACGGCATGATTGGCCTTGACAATTCCGAACGAATCGAGCAGAATCTCAAATGGATTGAACAAGTAAGGGGTAATAACAATGTCTGATACAATACGGATCGTGCAGGAAGGCAACCGTCAGCAGTGCGTCTATGGGGTGGATTGGGAACGTGGCAATTGGGAACTGGGCGGCGTGAAGTACAGTCTGGAGTTCAACGGCAGCACGCTGCACTATGATCTGATCCCGTACGAAGACTGGCAAGACCAACTGAATACGGTTGTGGCTGGCATCAGGAAGAAAGCGGTTGAGTTCGACTTCGCCGCAGAGAAGCGGGAAGTCTACAACAAGTTCTTCACCGAAACCGACCCGCGGGAAGTATCTTCCTTCATCGGCAAAGAAGAAGATACGTACGTCGAATGGTGGGCTGGCATTCAGCCGAACGGCAATCCACTGTATATGATTACGGTGTTTGTTGGTGGCGAAGTTTCACCGATCATCGTCGATACGCGTGATAGCGCAGAAGTGGTGTTCCTCGAAGAATGCCGTAAACTGAAGAAATCGGAGTAAACACAATGGACGCACAGACGCAATTCAACCTGTTTGAAACCACGATCCGCACCTACGGTGAGAATGGCAAGCTTTGGCCGTACCTGCTGGACGAACAGCCGAACCAAACCCGCATTACTAACCTTGCGATTGGCTGGAAGGTCACTGCGGTTGCTGGTGAACTGCGTCTCACTGGCATCACAGAATCGGAGTTTCTGGGGGCAAATGTTCTGCCCCCAGCACTGCGGGAAGCAGACACCACCGACTTTGACCGTCTGGCCAATCTGATTCTGGATCATGGCCGAAAGGTTGACTTCAGTCGTCTGTCGCGTCCTTGCACCATTCTAGCGGACCAGTATGCGCTTGAAGCCATCTATACCCTGAATGGCGTCTTCTACGGCGAATCTGATTCGACGTTCGTCATCTTTGATCGGCTTCTGCAATGGTCGGTTGTGATTTCTTCCACAAACGAAAGCGATGTGCAGGAACTGAAAGGTATTGACAAGGCTGGTTTGGGTGTTGTATACTCTTCCCTGATGTCAACACTGGAGTAAACATCATGATTTACACGCTGGTTCTTTCCGCTGGTCTTCTGTTCGGCCCCCACTGCGAAGACGGTTGCAAGGTTCTTACTGGGGCCGATACACCGCCCGCTGGCAAGTACAGTGCGGCACAGATGTTCGGTTACAGAGGGATTGGTTTCCACGCCGACGGAGTGGGCAAAATCTTCGCGATTCACCCCACTTGGACTACGGTTCGTGAACGGATTCTGGTAGAAGGTGAAGCGAAAGACCGTCGGAACGTCACCGCTGGCTGCATCAACATCTCGGACGCGGACTTCCGCAAGCTTCCGAAAACACGGTTTGAACTGATCATCAAGGAATAAACCAAATGAAAACGATTCTCGCTGGTCTGGTGGTACTTCTGGTGACTGGTTGTGCAAGTACGACTGTGGGTGTGTCTGCTTCGCAAGGCAGTGTTTATAGGGAATACGAAAGTTCGAGCGTCTGGCACAATGGCCCACACCCCGCATGGACCATCAACATCAATCAACCCTTCTAGGAGACTGCACAATGAAAACGATTCTGATCGCCGTGGCCGCGCTGGTTCTGACTGGTTGTGCATTCAGGGGCTGCACTGGTTGGCTGTGCTCCTTTTGACGCTACCCCACAATCAACACCCGATCGATTCGCAGTTGAGCATCACCAAAAAGAAAGGCGCCCCTTTGGGCGCCTTTCTTTTTGGTAAATAGTACAGACTAACCAATTAATCTTAGGTGACGTATGTCCAGAACACGCCCCGCTTCCCGCGATGAATTTGTTGCTTACTGCCTTCGCCGTCTTGGCGCGCCTGTTATCCGTATCGATGTTGCCCCAGAACAAGTAGAAGACCTTGTTGATGAAGCAGTCTACAAGTTCCAGTATGAGCACTTCAACGGTTCCATTCAGGCATTCCTTCCTTTCACCGTAACCGCCGAATCGAAGACGAAAGGTTTCCCCGTAGATGAATCGATCATCGGCATTCAAGAAGTGCTTGATTCGGGTATCGTCGGCGGTTCCAGCAAGTTCAGCCTTCAGTATCAGCTTACCGCCCCAGCATACGAATATGCTCTGAAAGGCGGTGGCATGCTAACCTACATGCTTCAGATGCAATATCTCGAAACGCTGAAGATGATCGCCGCCAGTGGCAAGGCCCAACGGATGCGTTACAATCGTCACATGGACCGCCTATTCATCGATTCGGTGAATCTGGAAGTCGGTCAGGTGTTCATCGCTGAATGCACCGTCGCTCTGGACCCAGACGAACATACCCAGATGTGGAATGACCCATTCCTGAAACGGTATGCTACCGCCCTGATCAAACGTCAGTGGGGCAACAACCTGCGGAAGCTTCAGAACGTTCAGCTAATCGGTGGGGTCACCATTGATGCCCAACAGATTCTGACAGAGGCCCAAGAAGAGATTGACAAGATGCACGAAGAAATGCTTCTGGAACATCAGGAACCGATCCTTCAGATTCTGATGGGGTGATTCATGGCAACCAATCCGTATTTCAATCACGTAACCGCAAGGAATGAACAAGACCTTTGGCATTCCCTTGCGGAAGAAACCGTCCAGATGGCTGGCATCGATGTCCAATACATCAAGGCCGACACAGTTCAAGGCGAACACTATGATGATCTGTTCGGTGAGAACCGTTTTGAGAAGCTATCCAAAGCAGTCACCATCGAAATGCTGCTGAAGGATTTCGAACAGCCGTATGGTGGGGAAGACCTGTATGCCAAGTTCGGCCTAAGCCAACCCCATCAGGCAACGTTCATCGTCGCCGTCCGTAGGTTCCATAAGGAACTGGGGATGCGACCCCGTGAAGGTGACTATATCTTCATCAATCTACCCGATGTGCTCGGACCAAACGATATCTTCCGCATCCATTCCGTCGATTCTAAAGACGTGCAGTGGAAAGCCCTTGGCAGTCCCGTATACTACTACATCAAGTGCGAGCGCGCCAAGTATGCACATCAGGAAGTGGATACGTCTGTACCAGAACTTGATCTGTCTGCCGAGATTCATTCTCAAGTAGATGCCAACGATCAGACGGACCCGCTGCAAGACCTGACCAACATGTTCGTTGACTTCAGCGAAAAGAACCCGTTCGGAGAACCATAATGCTTTCATGGCCACCCTTTTACCACGGACACTTTAAGCGCTACATCACTGTTTTCGGAACCCTGTTCAACGACATTTCGATCGTCAGAAAGGGACAGAACGGTAAGGAAAAGACGGTCAAGGTGCCGTTGTCGTTCGTCCAACGTGATAAAGTGCTTGAACGGTTCCGTCAGAACCCGACGCTGAAGGAAGCATGGAATAACTCTTTCCCGCGGATGACGTTTGAACTGGGCGGTTCCCCCGTCTACAACGGACAGCGAAAGGAAAACTCGGTCAACTACCAAATGAAGAATCTGGGGAACGGGAAAGCGTCCATGCAATTTACCCCAGCGCCGTATGATATCAATATGGTGCTGTCTGTCTTCAGCAACTACTTCGAAGACGGTTTGCAAGTGGTGGAGCAGATTCTACCGTTCTTCCAGCCAGAATACACAGTTCGTGCGAAGGAAATCCCAGAACTGGACATTGATCGTGATATCCACATCGTCTTGAATTCTGTGACGATGAATGATAATGTTGAAGGTAGCTTTGAAGAAGGCCGTCTGATCGAATGGTCGCTAGACTTCACAGTCAAGGGGTTCTTCTTCGGACCGCTTCAGACGGACAAGAACCTGATTACGCGTGTTGATGCCAATACGATCTTCAAGTGGCCGAAGGACGGCCCAGAAGATTTTGATGTGAAGGTGCACTTGGAAGGCAATCCTGTCACCAGAGAAATCACGTCACAGATTATAGAGAAATGACATGTTCGAGAAACTAGAAGAAACGTTTGGTGTGGTGCCATCCGCCATCGACGTGATTGATGATAACGAATCTCAACTGACTGTTGTTGAAACGGATGGCGACGAAAGCGAAGAAGTGAAGCAAGCAAAGGCCGACAAGGCCCTTGTGCGTGAGACTTACATCAACATGCTTTCGCAGACGGGCAATGCTCTGGAAGTGCTGACTCAGATCGCCCGCGGCACGGAACATCCGCGAGCATTCGACACCATGGCCAATCTCATCAAGACCATCACCGAGACTGCGGGGAAACTGGATGAACTGGCTGACAAGGTGCTCGGAAGCAAAGCACCAAAAGCAAAAGGGGATGCCCCTGCGGACACCCCCTCTTCTACGGTGAACAACAATCTGTTTGTTGGGTCTAGCGAAGACCTGATGGCGATGATTCGTGGTTCATCCACCAAAGAAATCAAATGAGAATTACTTCTTCTCAATAAACATCTTCTGCCCCGCGATATGAAGCAGTGAACGCAGTGCTTCAGTATCCACCACTTCAGAGGCCGTCTTCACGACGTAACTGTATTCCTGATAGTAATCACTATCATGGATATGGATATGTTTGGAAGACGGCCTTTGTCGTTCATCGGACCAGAAACCGTTCACGTGCTCCGTGGCTGGCTTAAGCTTCACAGAAACGCCAGCGGTCGAAACTGTGGCTGTGGTGAAAGGTGCGTTTTTGAGAATGGTTATCGACTGAATCGTATTCATGTCTGGTGAGAAAGTCGGGGTGATTGTGCAGCCCTTCCCTTTCTTCGTTTCCCAGACTTCACGCCCATCCTTGCTGGTGTAGCCAAACCCAGAACGGATGAGTTGCAGACCTGTCACTGCACCAGAACCATTCACCGCGGAAACGCGGGCCTTCAGACCAGAACCAAGCGCAGCACCGTCCCACGTCACCACATCACCGACGGCGTATCCAGTTCCGCCAGCCTTGACGGTCACCGAAACGCCCTTCCCATACCGCACCTTATCAACGCGGAAACGAAGACCACCAGCGGTAAATTCGTCGCCATCATTCCAGACGGGTTGCGACGTAAACGATTCGACCGCGCACTGTTGAACGACAGTGAAAGGCCCAAACGTGCTGCCGATGGTTCCAGCAACGTCTTCGATGACCAGATGATAACGGTTCCCATCTTTCGTGACTTCCGACACCGAGAAAGCGGAATCACCGTCTTCAAACCGTTTCCACTTGATTTCGTCTTCCGTAAGTGTCGTTTCAACGAGAAGCACGCGCTGGGAGTTCCATGCCGCATCGCTTGGCTTGAAGACACGTTCCTTCGGATATTCCACCGTGGCAGATTCGCCAGTGGTGGCGCGAAAGTAAATGTCAACTGCTTCTGGCGTGCCACGAAGCTGATAAAATTCTTTCAGGTGTTTTGCGAAGTGACGAAAGTCGCCGATCATGTTCGGCGGGACGTTCTTCGCATAGCTGTTCTTGTAAATGGGTAGCAGTTCGTCGATGACAAGATCAATGTCGTTCGCGCCCTTCAGAGCAGCAAACCCAAGATCGGCCCCTTGTTCCGATTCCCAGCGATAATATGCATCTAGGAAAGCACGGAACAGTGGGTAATCTTCATTGACGAACGACGGAAGGATTGATAGCTTCTGTGCTACCTTCGCTTCTACATTCGTTTTCATACCGTTTTCAGTTCCACCGTAAGGTTATTCTTGTTCAGCATGATGGCAGTGGCAAACCCCGCGATCAGATCGTCATTCGCTGGGGTTGCGGTAAACGTAACTTCGGTCGAACCGATGTTGCTTGTGTCTAGACGGATTTCACCAGTGGCATAGTTTACCTTACCGACAGTCTTGTCATTGATCGACAGAACACCGACGGAACCAGCTGGTTTATCAATGATCTGATACGTCTTCCCGTCCTTCTTCCAGACCACTGGCGTGCTCTTGATAGACCCAGCAACCAGTGCGTTTTCGTATGAGCCGACAAGTTCTTTCTCACGGATTGGGAAGTCAATGTTCATGGTGTAATCGATCCTTGTGCCAGCGATGGCGCGTGAATGGTTTTGAATCAGGGTTAGAAGTTCCGAATAGTGGAAATCGGTGTCAAACGTTCCGAAGCCATTGTCAAAGTAGCCCTCAACCAAAGCCCGAATCTGGGAAGACAGTGCACCCAGAGAAACGTTTGTGGTGCTGCGAAGTGTGGTTGTGACGGTCATGTTCAGCCGCAGGAATTTCGGATCAACCACCACTGGCTGAATGCCGATGACGGCGCGTTCCTTGATCTTCCGTTCAATGTCTTTCTTGTTGGCAGACGTCAGTTTGATCAGGTTCTGCGGAATGATGCAAACGAATACCTTGCCGAACTGCGGTGGGTTAACTTCTTCACCACCCCAGACGGATACCGATTTGGCGTATGGGTAAACGTCGTTCGCGACTGCGGCAAAATCGGATTTGGTGACAGCACGGTTGTTCGACTGGAAGAACCGCGGTGCGTTCAGCTTGATTTGGTTCGTCGTTTCTGGGGCGGCGCCACCGTTCGATTCCTGCACGGTTCCGATGGTAATGTCGGAATTCTCATAACCAGCAAACGAACCGACCAGAGCGAAACGAGAAAGGTTATTGGCGGCGGGGCCTTGCGTTTCCAGATACTCCACATACACAACAGAGTTAACCGCTGGCGTTTTCCCGAAGACCCCATCACCGAATTTCAGTTCGTGATAACCAGCATCCGTTTCCTGAATCCAGTAGGCTGGTGTGTCTTTGTCAATCTTGGCAATGCCATGGGCGCGCTGGAATACGTCAAATGTGGTTGCAGTGGCGTTCGGATAGACGGCAACCAGAAGCGTACTAGTATCGATGGTGTTGCTTGGAAGCACATAGCGCCGTTCTGTCGTTTCCACATCAAACGTGTGGGCCTTGATCTGACCTTCGAATACTTCCACATCATAGGCAGTAAACTTCGTGCCTTGCTTCTTCAGTGTATGTGGCTTCAGTGTCACGAAGACGTATTGTTGACCATCGCCTTTCACGGTGAAACGAGTTCCGCGAGGAATGACCAGCGTGTCTTGTTGGCGGGCAGCATCGATGATGGAAACGGACAGAACGGCACGTGCTGCGGTGATGCTACGCGGCGTATAGCCCAGAAGCTTGGCGCGGGAAACGACGTTCGCCCGCACAACCGCAGAATCAATCTCTGCTTCGTTGGCCAGCATGTTAGCCAGATATGCATTGTTCTGGCTGTTGTAGGCCAGCACGTCCAGAAGCGCACTTAGGCCACTGCCTTCAAAGTTGTAGTCCTTGAAGACGGTTTGCTTCTTCATGAATTCCTTCAACGATTCTTTGATTGAATGGAAATCCATGTCAACTAGGTTCACGGAATTCATCTTGTGCGCTCCACAAATACGGTGATGCTTTCAGTTCGGTTCAGGTCTACTATGGTGTAGTCGATGGTTACATCAAGACGGTTCTGGTCTGGCTTCTGGAACACCACCACGGATTCTACTTTGACACGCGGTTCGTATTTCTCGATCAGTTCAAGAAGCTTTGACCGCAAGTAGTCGGTAGTGATTGGCCCGAAGTTCTCAAACAGCAACCCGCGCACGTTACCGCCCTTGTCGGGTTGGAATGGCGCTTCGTATTCGTTGCAGGATACAAGGTTGCGGATGGATTTCTTGATCGCTTCGGCATCGTTTGCCAACAACACATCACCAGTCAGTGGGTGCCTTTGGAAGGCAAGGTTTAAGTCTGTGTAGTATGCCATAATAGTAGACGTAGGTCAATGTCATATTATGTATCCGATGGTCTGGAAGTGGCGTTGCTGGCAGACAAAGACAGAACCACATCCGACCAAAGGAAGCTTTCTCAAAACGCAAAATTTGACACTGGAAATCAAGGGGTCTAATGAACACTTTTGCAAATTTTTGAACGCGCTAGGGTGGAGACACCACCGTCACACGTCAAAATCAACTTTGCTCTAAAACCACTTGATTTCCAGTGTCAAATTTTGAGTTCTGTTTTGCCTAGATTTTGGGCAAAGAAAAGCCCCCGAAGGTGTATTCTCGAAAGACCCTCGGGGGCAACCCCTCTTACATCATGAACAAACAACCTTTCCTCTCACATCATGGGCATCATTATACCCGTTTCTTCCGCTTTGTCAACACATCTGCTTCTGGTTCTGGCTGAATCACCGCCTTGACCGACGAAACGTCGTATTTTCCATACAGAAGGCGTTGCAGCACATCATAGTCGGGCAATGAAAGGACGGTGCGATACGAATCGATCAGGAAGCGGGCTTCTGGAAAGCGTTTGTCCATCAGTTCCAGATTGAAAAGTGCCTTGTCCAGCGTGACGTATCCAAGACCGCCCCAGTTCCCAAAAGGAATCTTTGGTGCTTCAATTGACCACAGACGTTTGAACACCCATTCCACAAAGCCCCTGTCGGTTGCTGCGGCAAGTGCTTCTTCAACCGCTTCTGGTGTGTTGGCAACCAGAACGCCAAAGAAGTCAGCCGAACAACGATTGCATGTAGTTTCCATCTTTGCTTTCCTTTGGTTCATCCGTTACTGGTTCATCGGGTTCATCCGTCACGTGCTGATAGCCACTGGCGTCGGAACGGAACAGTTCTAGGTCATCCTGCACACGACGAAGGCGCTTCGCAATGCAATACTTGAACATTGTCTGGATGCCGCCCTTTACTGGCTTCTCATACTCTTCAAGGATTTGAGAACGTATCTCATCAGGAATCTTGTTCAGATCGATGAGTTGCTCATTCATCGTGAAGCGGTCCTTGAAGTCGCGATACGCCTTTGCTGGGTTGGCGTGATACTCTTCCTTCATCTTGGCGGTCATCGGCTTCTGGCGTTTGTCTGTAACGCAGCAATCATCATCCGACCGAACGTTTGGAATGCCATCGGAAGCGTCGCCAGACAGAATCAGTTCCATCAGTTCCCACTTCGGATCGGTGGTCCGAATCCACTTCTTCAGAATCGGGGAATACTGCGCAACACCTTCCTTATAGTGAAGTTGCTTGTAGTCCTTGTCGCTGGATACGATCAGGGTTGGCTTATCGCCAAACGTCTGTGCCAGAACAGCAATCACATCATCCGCTTCTGCCTTCGGCACTTGTACCACCTTCCAAGGAAGAACCTGCTTGAACTCTTCCGTCAGAACCTTAGCGATCCGTGCAATCTCTTCCCAGTCATACTTGCTTTTCTCCCGTTCCTTCTTGCGGTTCATCTTGTAGTGGGGGAAGATATCGCGCCGCCAGTATCCAGTCATGGAATCGACCGCAACCACTGGGTTGCCATATTTCTGGCCGAACTGCTTCTTGTACGACAGAAGCGTCACGAGCGTCATACTGCGCACCATCGATTCCGACAAACCTTCCTTGGCGTTCTGGAAGATGACGGAATAGATGGTCTGACTTAAATCAATGAGAATCATACTAAACCTTTGGAATGGTTTATGGAAATCGTATTATAATCGATACGAAAAGGCCCGTCAAGCGGAACCTGACGGGCCGTGTGACGATTATTCGTCTGCTAGTTGTTTGAAGAAGGCCAGATCATCATCATCTTCATCGTCCAGTTCGACTGCCTTAGCAGCGGGCTTAGCTTTCGGGGCTGGAACTTCGTCTTCATCTTCCTCAACTGGTGCCTTCGCGACTGGTGCTGGGCGTTTCAGTTGGGGCTTACCAAACTCGCGAACGTTGGCTGCGGGGCTTTCGCCTTCATCGTCGGCTTCGTCGCGGTCGGCACCACCGACCACCGAGAAATAGCGCTTGGCGATTTCGGCGGCCGACTTGAAGCGGGACGGCTGCACAAACTCCTGCAGATCGACCATCTTTTCAAGCAGTTCAGTGAGTTGCTCTTCATCACCGTCAAACAGGTCGCCCGCATCATCAACCGTGGTTTTGTCATACGAAGGGAAACCATTATCGGCGGTGTGGCGCTTCAGCTTCACTTCGCAACCGTCGAAGAAGGCGAAGGGATCGCGGGGTTCGTCGCCCAGCGCCTCATCTGGGTGCATTTTGTCGGTCAGTTTATCGATGATGGTCTTCGACACCTTGTACAGGAACGTCTTGCCTTCATCGGCGGGGTTGCCTGGGGGTTTCACAACCAGAATGTTGGCGATGTAAACCTGTTTCTTCTTGCGTTGACGGCCGTTTTCCTTGTCGCCACGGTCGAACAGTTTCGACACGTCTTCGCAAACGGGGCAGCTATGACCGACGGTGGACGGGCAGTCTTCAATGAACCACTTGCCTTTGTATTGGAAACCGTGATTGTAAGTTTTGACGTAGGGAAGACCCTCTTCCGTCTTGGCTGGCAGGAAACGGATGACTGCCGCGGCGGCGTTTTTGTCCGCATTCTTGCTGCCAGCAACCTGCTTCAGCGTCCAGAAGCGATCATCTTTGTAGCTCTTTTTGGTGGTCGCATCTTGCAGTTTTTCAAGGACTTGTTGTGCAGATTTGCGGGTCAGAGCGGAACGGTTGATAGCCATTGTAATTACCTCATTGTGTGTTGAATGTCTCGGTGTGTCGCCACGCCGACTGTGGGCTTAGCCCTTCACCGTTCAAAGAACGGCTTCGCTATTCTTGCGACCTTCTTCAAGTCTGGCCGAAAGAACGCTTTGTATTTCTCTATGCGGGTCCCACGGTCTTTCCAAAGTATTGGTGAGATTCGCTTAGAGAATTGTAGCAGATTATCAAGGCAAATGAAAGTTTCCATGCTGATATCATTCGCCATCAACATTCTGCTAACAAGCGGCACTTGAAACTGCGTCTTCGCCTTCGTCGCAGACAGAACGTCTGGCGAGGCCGAAGCGATCAGTTCTAAGTGAATGGATAGATTATACTCCCAATTTCTGGAATTTGCAAGGTGTCTGTTGAAGGCAGTTTGTCCGTCAGTGGACGGTATCACATCCAACCACGTCGAACGTTCCTTGAACAAGGCAATGCAACGCTGTTCCAGTTCTTCTTTCTGGTAGTCCTTTGCCAGACGATTGGACAGAACCCATGCCTTGTTCAATTCCTCTTCCGTGCACTTCTTCGGGCCATACTTCGTGTAATCGTAACTCTTCTGTTCGAAGTGCAGACGCATGCCCATGAAGATTCCGTATGCTTGCCTTGCTTCCATTTCCTCTTACTCGAAGGTGAAAACTGGTTCTGAATCGCGGTGCAGAAGGCCAAGAGATTCACCCTCCACCCGCAGTTGTTCCTTTAGTGGCCCGACCACATACGGGGCAAGCCATTCTAGTTCATAACCAACTTCGTCGCAAAGCTCAACCATCGCTTCAAGAAGCGAACCACCCCCTTTCATACGATTATGCAACTCGGTGGCGAGTTCTTCGGTTGTTAGCGGTCCCATTACATTACTTCCTCGATAAAACGAAAGATGCAAGCCAAGGCGATTGAAAACACCATTGCTAGCAGGATTAAGACACAGATGCCTTCGGCACCATCGACCAGCGAATCAACGATGGCACCGAGAACGAACAGGAACAGTGCCACACAAACGAGAGTTGTTATCATTTGAATGCACCGATGATGTGTTCAGAGATTGCGGCGAAGGCATATGCGGCGAACAGAATCGCAAGCCACGGATGCAGTTCATCGAGTTGTTCAATGGCCCGTTTAGCTTTCAGACGCTTTGCTGTAAGAAGACGTTCGCCGTGATGCTGAATGTATGCCCAAAGGGCCGTTTGGATCAAGATTGCCACGAATAAAACACAGAGGATCAGGGCGCAAAGCCAGTCTGTCACAAACGCTGGGGGTCGTTGTGCAAACGCCCAAAGCACAAAAGCTGTCGCCGAAGCTATTAGAAGACCGCGGGGAACGTAGTCCCAATCCTTGAGGCACGTCACTGCGCCCCACATTCCTAGAAGAACAATGCTAACGCCGAGCATACCGCACCCCCATACAAGTAGACCACCAACCCAGTCATTGCGGCGAGCGCCGCACGTTCTGTTGCCACAGATTCGAACTTCATTCGTCCCCCACCCCGTAGACCGCGTGAACAACGATGGCGCCACATACGACAATGATCATTGCGATGCCCAAAATTTCAGCAGCGATTTGCATGTCAGCCACCGATTTCAAGAATCAGAACAACCACGGTTGCAAAAAGCACGCAGTAACCCAGAACTTCCAAAGCGACTTGCTTCAGAGAAATCATTTCTTCATCCATTATATCATACTCCCAAGAACAGCCAGAAAGAACAGTGCACCGAAGCCAATCATGGCGCAGAAGCCAGCCGCTTCGATGAATGTAACCAGATTTTCATCATTGTTGTTCATGATGCTTACCACTTGATTTGGTGATGAGATTATACAGATGTTTGTTCGTCTTGTCAAGCGTCACATACCGTAGGTGTCGAAGAATGCCTTCCGTGCAGCCACCAGTTCTGACCGTTCGGTCTCTTCTGGCATGAAGCGGAACGTCTTGGCAAACCCTTCACGGTTCACCATGTAGACCATCATGTAGTCAACATCGAGATTCAACGTTTCCTTGATCATGACACGATAGAAGGCAAGCTGCAGACGGTAGTTCTCGATATCCCTGCGCTGTTTGTCCTTCTTCGTGGTCTTGAAGTCAACCAGAACCAGCTTGTCTTCGTGGTCCACCGCCAGCATATCAAAACGACCAGCGACGCGGAATTTCTTGGACCACACGGCCTCTTCCATGGCGATCATTTCTGAAACCTTGGCATCCATGCCAGCCACTGAAGCGCGGAACATTGCTTTGGCCGTTTTCTCTTCTGGGGTGGCCGCTGGCCGCGGTTCTTCCTTCTGGAAGTGGCATTCGTACAGATAGTGCATGTACGAACCGATATCAGTCGATTCCTTGCTGATACGATCCGCTTCGGCATCGCCCACCCGCACCCGCCATTCGGCGAGGAACGTATTGTCGGAAGCAGCCTTCAGAACCGTTGTAACCGACGGGAAGTTCCCGTCGGGCGTTTCGTAGAAGCGACCAATGTCGCCTTCAAAGTATGCTTTCATTTGTACAGGTGCGGGATGATTTGTTGAAGACGTTGCAGCTTGTTCGGGTCTTGCGTCAGATAGCTTTCCAGTGCACCCAGAACGCTACCAGATTTCGAGACACATTCAACGATTCTGCAGCCATTGCCTTGATAGACGAAGCACACTTGCTGTTCACTGACGAAGACGGACAGCATGTTATTCAGACCGTATGCGTCCTTGCCGACTGGTTCATCAAAGACCAGTTTTCCTTTGGTTTGGGCGCGGCGTATGTGAAGCGTGACGTTGGCCCGTTCTTCCAGCGAAGCTACCGAATGGTAGGAAACCATCTTGAAGGTGTGTGCGAACATTTCAGAACTCCATTTGTTCTGTGGTTGATGGCATCATTATACCATCGTCCTCCGATTCGTCAAGACCGTCCGTCGTGTGGATGAACGGCACTTCGGGAAGCGTCAAATCATACTCTTTGAACAAGAATCCACAGTAACCCTTTTCGAGACACTGGCGCGGTGTCCCTTCTGTCCCAGCGACACCATTCACAAGCGCCCAGTTGCCGTACGCCCACCCCATACACATCGCGCTGGATTGGTAGTAGTACCAATCGTTCTGATTCACGAACGTTTCGGCGGTAGATGCGATGCAACGCCTCACGTCTTTCTTGATCCAAGCGTCCACGCCTTCGCCCATTTCTGCGGCCAAATCCGTCCTCAGAATCTCGCCCGCCATCTTGTATTCGGCAATTGCACGCGCAACACCCACATTCAGATACTTCATTTGCACTGGATCAATCGGTTCTTCGTATGCAAACGGGACTGCAAACGGGGTGCCCGTCCGTTCGTTCATTGGACTGTAGTATTGGCTTTGTTCCTCAACCTTGATGGGTTCTTGTGGTGCTGGGTCATCGTGGGCATGGCCACAAGCGGCCAGAACGGTTGATAGTGCAACGGCGGTGAAGGTGTATTTCATGATGCATACTCCAGGTGTGTAAAGGGCGCCAATGCGGCGCCCGTCGTGTTTGAGACTATACGCGTCCCATTCTTCTTTGTCAAGCCCGTCCAACCGCTGCAAGCGACCATTCAATGAACTTGTCCGCGGCCGTTTCGTATTCGTAGAACATCGTTCGTGTGACTGGCTTAAAATCTCGAATCAGCTCCAATTCCCACACACCAGCCTTGTAGAACAGCTTGACATGATTACCTTGCCGCTGCACAAGGCGGGCGGCGGATACTGGGAACCGTCCATCATCTTTGCTTGCGCGTTCCAGAGAAACGTATTCGCAGTATTCTTTGAGATACGTTTTGGATTCGGTGAGAATCGTTCTCAACGGTTGTTCGACATACAGGCGTTGTTCAGCAGATATCATCACAACGCCTTCCAGACTGTCGGGGAACCACATCGTTTCCCCGACAAACAGTTCCCAGTGTTTCATGCTATCAGCCGCGCGGTTTCAGGGGGCGGGTATCAACTTCGAAGGCAACACATTCGATCAGTTGGATTTGGTTCACCATCGATTGGGCGGCACCGCTCGATTGCATGCCGACAGAGGCACCACCACCAGTCGAACCGTTGCCACCGATGCCGAAGCCACCGCTGGTGCTGATGTTTACCACTGCTGCGCTGTCCACCACTTTATGGCCGATCAGTTGATAGTAATCGTCCATCACCTTCACCGAACGGTACGGGCCGTTTTCCAGATCGGGTTCAACGTATTGACGCTGGCCGACTTTCAGTTCCTTGACCGACCAGATACGGTTGTTGATACCAGTCACACCTTCGGTCTTCACCACCATGCGGGGGCCGCAATTTGGATCGACAAAGCGGCTGATGTTAGCCGTCGGGTTCATCGTCGGGCTTGCGGGGACGATCACGGGGCGGATGTTCAGGTAACGGCTGTTGTTGCTGCTGTTGTTCGTGCTGCTCACGCCAGACTGTGAACCACCAGCATATGCGGCGCTGCGGCTGTCTTGCTGCTGTTGTTGCTGCAGCTGGTTTTCTTCGTGACGATTGTCATTGGTCCAGGCGTTGGGGTTATTGTTGTTATTGGTGATGCTTTGGTCAACGGGACCTTGCGTGCAGGCGGCTTGACCGCTGCAACCATGGGCCAGAACGGGGGAAGAAGCAGCCATAATGGCCAGAGCGATCAGGGTCTTTTTCATTGCGTTTACTCCATTTGTGTTGAACATGTCGGATACTTTAACATATCCGTTTTTGTTTGTCAAGCCTTGATTTTGGCGGTTACTGCTTCAACTCAGCCTTGCGTTCCAAGCACTTACTTGTGCTCTTGAACATGGTGGTACTTTAACATACCCACCGCGACATGTCAAGCGGTTTCAGTGTACGTTTCCGATCCACCGACAGACGGCTTCTTTGTCCGTTGAACGGGCGATGAGGAAGTCACCACTGCCGCGAACGACGTATGTGCCGTACCAGTCTTCACCGACACGGGAAACAGTTTTCTCGCCCATGCGGGCCTGTTCGACCAGTACCACTTCATCGGCTGCGGTCATGGCGGTTTCAACGGGCCATTCAACCGTAGGTTTGAAGCAACACCCATCAATACGGCCTTCAAGAAAACGCACGTTCTTCGGGAGCGGGAAATATAACTCCCGATTAGATTGCGGGCCAGTTTGTTCATTTGTTCTTCACCATATGAAGGAAATTGTCTAGAGAACCCCAAACAACGCCGACAGTGCGCGTTTTTGCGTAATACGCTACTGTATTGTTTCCACAGTGCAGGCGCCAACCATCGGGGTTCTGTTCCAGAACAACCCCGTTTGGTCTGGTGAGAATCATTCTCTCAACCACACCGACTGCATTGACCTGCTGTTCCTGTTCAAACTTAATTTTGTTTTCCTGTTCTTGTTTGATAACCGTTCTCAACTGGTTTGGTGTGATGCCGAAGAAGCGAACGGTTTGCTCAAGAATGGTGTCACCTTCAGTTACTTTGGTCTTAACCACCTTGAAATTGCCTTCGATAGATTTGATGACTTCAGTTTGTGATGTAAACTGATCAAGGAATGTCGGAATCTTGCTAATCAGCCAGCCGTCAGACGGCGCCCTGCCTTCTACAACCGCCATCAGATCATCAAAGACTTTTGTATCATCCGTTTCGTCAAACCAAGGTTTGGGTTCTGGGGCTGCCATGAATGGTGCAACCGTTTCTGGGAAATGGTCAATGTCGCGTTGTTCGTACATTGCATCTACGCTAACAACAAAGGCACCCTGATACATGATATCAGCGCCGTCTTCAAACGTTCGCAGTGTCCAGCCGCGATACGTTTTCATGTGCTCATCGATTGGTGTGCCAAACGCATCGATTGTGTCGGCAATCCGTTTGATGCGTTTGTTGAATTCTTTGACGGTGTATTGTTTGTTTTCCATTTTCCTATTCCTCATAAAGGGTTGAAATGGGTTGTTTGTACACAATTATAGATCTTTATCAATGCATCCAATGTATTCCGAGACCGCCTCCGATCTGTCATCATACACCCAGACACAGTAGCAGTGATGGGAAGTTTTCTCAACAACCCATACTTCTTTGCCATCCTGTCTGGTACCAAACAGCTTTGTGCTGATGATATCATCCAGTTTCATTGTGGTGTTGGAAGCAATTTCTACTGGTTCGTCTTCGAACTTGTCCCAGATCGCATTGATGGCTTTCTCATCCGTGGGCGACGGATACAGTTCAAAGTCGGTGGTGTATTCTGCCAGTTCCATGATGTTTACTCCGATGTGTTGATGATGGTATTTTGAACCACCATCAACACGTTTGTCAAGACCACCCGTAGGTGGGCTTAGTCCGTGCATCCGTAGTATTCGTTCGGATTGAAGAATTTCACTGGCTGCTTTGCAAGAAACTCTTCTTCCTCTTCGGTCGCAATCTGCTTCAGAATCATGAAGTCGCCAACATAGACGCGCGTCTTGTCGGAACCGTCAAAGACGGTAAGATACTGCTTTCCGTCGGTGCGCAGGCGGATATCCCAGAACAATTCGTTATCCGCCCCCACACCACGGGACACCCAACCAGTCGCTTCACGCTTGATCGTGCTGCCGCGAAGCTCGACCAGACGGCACGCAGCGGGGAGCGCGTTTCCAAAGCACCCATGGTCAACGCCATTCACAACGGAATCGTTGTGGTTCACGATCAGTTCGGCCATTGTATCATTCCCCAAAACCATAGAAAGCGTCGTATTCTACGTTGCGGATGGCACAGAACCGTACGAAAGACGTTTCGGAAATCGTATCATACGTCCAATCGATAGTACCTGCGGCATCGTTGACTTTGCGAACGACGGTCCAATCGTCCTTGACGTGCGAGATGACGATCAGGGCGCCACCATCACGAATCGAGACAAACAGGTTCTTGGCAACCCCGTCCAGCGTCCAGAACGCATGTGGGTAGCGGTCGGCCAGATCGGTCAGCAGATACGACACAAAGCTTTCTTTGGTGGTTTCGTAACTCATGTTCGTTCCTTAGTACAGGTTGGCGACGATGTTGGCAACGTGGTCATTCGCGCTGCTGCGATCGTTGTAGATGGTGACTTGGGTTTCGTTTGCATTCTGCACTTCAACGATGAAGTAGCCTTCAAGTTTCGTCTGGTACAGGCTGATTTCCGTTTCGTTGTTCCGCGCGGTGAAGATGAACTCTTTCGCGCAGTTGGCCCACACATTCACCGACTGGGTGAAGGCTTCTTTGGCCAGTTCTTCCGTTTTGTGGATATAGCCATTTGCAACCAGACCGTTCAGATTCAGTTCAACCAGTTTCATGATGTTTACTCCGAGAAGTTCGTTTGTTTGCTGCAATGGTTGTATTCTGAACCTTTCTGCGACTGGTGTCAAGGCCGTTCGTCGGGATGATCAACGGTCGAATTCTGCGGCAAACGCATCCACGCAGTTCAGGAAGTCTTCTTCGGAAATCCCATTAAGGTAGACGCGCGATGACAGGTCGCTGCGCACTTCTTTGATAGCCTTCCACTGCGTGACACCACTATAGCCAACCGTCATGCTGGTTGCATCTGCCGTGAACCAGTGGCCATACGGACCAAACAGACGATTGCCTTCCGTGGCGCCGCCATTATCAGTGATGATATCAGCCAGTGCGTCGAAAGCGTTTTGCAGTTTCATTGTCGTTCTCCCATCAGTACAGTTCACCATACGAACGTCGGCAAGAACGTCTTCGTATGTCCAAGTTGGATGTTGGGTGATGATCTTGCTGTTTCGAAGATCAATCAGAGCAGTCCAGCCTTTCTTGCGCTGTATCAGTTCGAATTCATCCTCATCATCCCAATCAATCAGCGACCAGTCTTCTGTGTCGTATGCCTTAATCCGCAGCCCACGGTCCGTGGGTTCGCCGACCATACGAAGGATCGTTTCGCGGATAGACCGCAGTTCGCCGCGGGATTCAACCAGTTCACCTTTGCTGATCATTTTGTGTAGTCCGTTTGGTTTGTTGATGGTGGTATTTTGAACAACCATCGTTCGTTTGTCAAGACCATTCGTCGGTCAGATTTCCCATTCCTTGGGTTTGTCCTGTCGCATCGCTTCTTCTTCCAGTGCTTGTATTTCTTCTGGTGTCAGAAGCGGTTTGTCTTGAACCACAATCCGCCATGGGGTCATCAGATCGCCTTCCATGTTCAGGATGGCACCCAGCATGAAGGCCAGTACGGCGATAAGAACCGTTCTCATTCGGCTTTCTCCAGCAGGTGGCCGATGATCGTGGCACGGTCGGCTTGGATGTGTTTGCGAACCAGACCAATCACGTCTTGAATCGTGCAACCTGTCACAAAGATACGGTATACATCCACATCGGCGTAGAAGGCATAGGCGCCGTTCTTTTCCAGAAGCAATGCGGTCTCGGTGGCATTTTCCAGAAGACGCTCTTCTTTGTAACCAGCTGACAGAAGTGCTTCGTAAGCGCTGTTCAGTTTGGCGGTGGCTTCGTTGCTGTCGTTGTAGTCGGTGATTTGGAACATGATCTTAACTCCGAAGGGTTGTGTGGTGCAGCACTTTGTTTGCTGCGATGGGTGTCATTCTGACAGCGTGCGCTCATAAAGTCAAGGCCGCTCGTCAGGATGACGAGCGGCCTTGTGGAGTTTCTCACTGTTTATTCAGAATCCGCGCAACCGCCGTTTCAAACGTGCTTGCGGCATCTTCCAGATTGTAGTCATATGACACGCATCTACCCAAATCGCCCACCGAATACGTCTGGTAGACAGCCTCGGGGCCAGCATGCGCGACTTCTAGAAGCACCATATAGTCAGTTCCTTCTGGCCCTTCGAACGAAAGCAGCTTCTGTGGCCCCAGTGCATCAAACGACGATTCACACTTGTCGAACGTTTCTGGTTCGCCGTCTTCGTAGTAGCACGAGGCATACTCCAGACAATCGGGCAACCATTTCTGGTTCAGAACAAGGTTTAGGACGGCGCATCCGACCATACTTTTAGTTGTTTCGCATTCCCCATATCGATAACCACTATCATCTAGCCTGACGTGTTTGAACCCGCCTTCCGTGGTACAGGTGTATTCCGTCCACCCTTCGCCAGACACCGAAAACAGGTTCTCACCGTACTTGATTGCGCCTTGCGGTTCCATGTTCTGCCTCATTGTTAACTGATCTCATTATATGCCCGCGTCAGTGAATCGTGGTCAAACCCAAAGTACCGCATGAATACCCGACCATATCCGTTTTCGTCAACCACCATTTTCACCACTTGACGGCTTGTCTTGTGGTCCGTGATGGTTTCCATAGAAGCGTGTTGCCCAAGACTGGTCTTCTGGTATTGGTAGTCGCCAAGCCACATATTGCCGTCATTGTTGGCCCCATTCTTCCAGATTGCCTCTGCGAAGTAGTCAAACAGTTCCGAATCGTCGTTCTGTGCCATCCATGGGCACGGAACGCGGTTCAGAAGGTTGGTGCGGTCATGCACTTCACCAGTTTTGGGGTCAAGTGTCGCCCTAGCATAGCCAAACCGAATCACGTGCTCATCTGCCGCTTCGTGCAGTTGGAATTCGCGAAACTGATACGTGTTATGACCGACATGGTTACCATACCGCTTGATGGTAATTGCGACCGATTCAAAATCCGCTTTCGTGCTCATAGTTCATACTCCCAGAATCCGACGAACTTCGTCTTCAGTATACCCCAGATCATCCAGTTTTCGAAGCAGTTTCTCGCGTTCAGTTTGTTCAACTTCACCAGCGGGGATTGAGAGAAACTGTTCCTTAGTGATGTATAGATTGACGTACCCCCACGGCGTCACTTCGGCAACAATCTGGTTCCAGTCGGTGGACATTACGTCAACGAAACCACCGTCATTCAGTTGCAGTTCCCACAGTTCGTTCTGCAGAAGGTTGGGGTCATCATCCGACCGTCGTGTGGCCATGCGGATTGACGTATAGTGAACAAGAACGTCTTCATCACAGTCTTCAGAACCACCGAACTGCCCAAGTGCGTTCTTTGAATCACCATACAGTTTCTCTTCCCGCGCATCCCAAACAAAGCCGTTGCCGACGATCAGCTTATGTCCTTGCCGTTCGAAGATGGTGATGCCGCGCCAGTAAAGAACGCCATCGTAGTTTTCGGCATCCTCCACCATACGTTCTTCCATCCGTGCGAAAACCTTCTGTAAACTCATCTTCTTCTCCCACTTCCGAAGCTAGGTTTGTTCAGTGACTTCATTTCATCCGATGGAACAGATTCTACTACAGTTTCTTTGTATTTGTCAACGGTCGGTTTGGGCGGTTTCTTGTGAGATTCGTCACGTTTGGTTGCAACATTCGTGGCGGCACCATCACTGTTGAAGAGTTTCATCCGTGAGCGATCGATTCCCACCACGAAACGAAGCTTGGACGCCATGTCGGAGAAACGATTCTTCAACTGCTTGAACATCACGACATTCTGCTCGTCCAGTTCTTCGCTACGGATCATGGCCAGCAGCATATCAGCTGTCATGGAAATACCAGACGAATCAGAGATTTCCGTTAGTGATACGTCCGTTCCGCCGCCCTGCCCGCCACGGTTAAACTGGGTTGCTGAAACGATGGGCACATCATACTCGATGGCCAGACCGCGGATTTCTTCCGTAACCGCCTTGATCAGTTGATAACTGTTCGCATCACCAGAACGGAACCGACCAGAAGAGCAGATATTCAGGTAGTCCAGATAGATGATATCTGGCTTGAAGTCTTTCTTCAGACGAAGTTCGTTCAGAAGTGCGCGGAACTGCGGGGCACCAGCGGATGCGGTCGGGTATTCCTTGACGATTAGACGGCCCTTCGTATCCCCAAGCTTAGTGGTCAACCGCTTCTCATACTCTTGCATTGAAAGGTGGGCCAAATCCTGAATGGGAATGTTAAGGATGTTTGCGTCAATCCGTTCGCTGATCCGTTCTTCAGCCATTTCCATCGAAATGTAGAGAACATTGTAACCCTTCAGCAGGTTGTGTGCTGCAGCATGGCACATAAACAGCGACTTCCCAGCGCCCGTGCTGGCGGCAATCACCGAAAGCGTCTTCCGTGGTAGACCACCGACTGTGATTTCGTTCAGGTAGTCGATATCAAACGGAATCTTGTATTCAGTGGTCAGGTGCAACGTCTTGTAACGTTCCTTGATCTGCGACTGGAAGTCATGGCCAATGTTCGTATCAAACGACACGGATAGAGCATCCTTCAGAACGTCGGGGATGGCCCCCAGTTCTTCCTTCTTGTTGCCATCGATCATCGTCGCGGCCTTCACCACGGCATTGTAAACGGCCTTCTCTTGGCAGAATGATTCCGTGTGCTGCAAAAGCCATTCAAGTGCAGGGGCGCGATGGCGTTTGGCCAGCGTGTTCACCAGATCAACGGATTGCTCAAAGTCACCTTGTGTCAGACCGTTCTTGTTGGCCAGTTCGACCAGCAGTTCATCTTGTGTCGGAGGCGTGTTGAACCGTCCCATGTGGTCGGCAATCCGACCAAACACGATCGCGTGACTTTTTTCATGAAAGTATTCATCCTTGAGGAATGGCAACACGCGGCGCGTGTATTCCTCATTGTGAATCAGGTTTTCGAGGATGACATTCTCAATTTGCATATGTTCCACCAAAAAGAAGGGGTTAGTGTTGCCACAACCCCCACATAGTATCACACTTCTGGGCTGATGCCAAGTAGGATACTTGTCGCAACGTGTTCCACGATTAGACGTACCTGCTTCCTTAGTGCTTCTGGGATATCAGATACTGGCTTGTCTTGTGAATCGTTCGCAATACACTGATACTGGATACTGTCACCTTCGCCAAACTTCATGTCGGTGATGGCGACCGTCCAACCAGCAAACTTGCCTTCCATCAGACGAATGGCCCGAAGGGTTACCCGCTCAACCTTAAACGGCACCATTTCATACTTTGGAAGTTTGTTACCTAGTTTCGACAGTGCGTCCTTTGCGGCCTTCACTGCCGCTGGGATCATCGATTCAGATTTCATCGTTGTTGACCACATTCAGGCGATAATGTTTCTCGATTGCTGATGCGAACTCTTTGGAAGACAGAAGTGGTTCCCAGAATTCGGCAGAATCGGTGTCCTTGGCACGGTACTTCTGCTCTTGCACTTCGCCCGTTTCTGGGTCAACACGCTGATACCAGCCGTTCGACGGCTTTACCACGAACCCCAGTTCCAGCGCAATTTCAAGCAGGCCAGACCAGCGGTTGATGCCGCCGTCGAACGTGACGGTCAGCGGTATGCTCGACCGTTCCTTCACGAGACGGGATTTCTCGATGTTGATCTTAAACGTATAGCCGACCAGATCGGTGCCGTCCTTCTCTTGGCTGCGCGAAATGATCCAAGCATCGTTTGCAGAGTACGTAATTCCAGTACCACCACCGATGACCGCCTTCGAATACATTTCCTGTGTCTGGTATGTGTGGGCAATCGCCAGCATCGGCACATTCTTCATCGTCAGGTGCGGAGTAACCATGCGGAACAACGATTTCAGTTGTTTGGCGCGCGTCATGTCAGCGGCCGATTTCTCATTCAGTGCATCCTCAACTTCTTTCTTGGAAGCAAGATTGCCGACGGAATCAATGAGAATCAGAACCTTGTCATTCTTCGTCAGACCGTTCAGCTGCGCCATAATATCGAATTTCAGCTGTTCAATGTCCGTAATCGGTGTATGCAGAACGCGCGCTGGGTCTACATCATACGCTTCAAAGTAACTCGATGGCGAACCAAACTCGCTGTCATAAAACAGCACAACCGCCTCTGGGTCTGCCTTCAGAAACGCGGCGGCCATCACAAGACAAATGGAAGTTTTGAAGTGTTTCGACGGACCAGCAACAACGGTAAGGCCAGACATTAGGCCGCCGCGGATGCTACCAGACAGTGCAATATTGATTGCTGGAACGTTTGTCGGGACAAACGATTTGTCACCATAGAAGGCGGACTTTTCAAGTGTTGACGTTTCAGCAATCTTGCTGTTCTTTTTCAGTTTATCAAGCAATCCAGCCATAGCAAATCCTTATAGATGTTCAGAAGCGAAACCGTGTGGTGTGTGATACACAATCTCACGTATTCCAGTGTGTTTGATGTGTTCCATGCAAGCGGGGCACGGACGGCACATCCCGATTTTACCATTCAATTCAAAGCGACCAATGAACAGGGTCGAACCAGTGGGAACGTTTCTCATTGAAGCAAGGCAATCCAGTTCGGCGTGAAGGTAGCTTCGGTGTCTCTTCCCCTCCTCTCGCAGGGCATTCAATTCTGACTGAAGCGGGTGGGTCTTTTTCTTGTTGAATCCCATGCCGACAATGCCCTTGTTGTGGACAAGGATTGCGCCTATCTTGTGTGACGGAACGTCCGACAGCTGCCCAAGGTGTGCTGCCTTGTTCAGCCAACGTTCATACTGTTCTTTGGTGCGCTTTGAGATCATGGAAGGATTGTATCAAAGATACTCTTTCCAGTCAAGGGGAAAGTCACAGTTCACCGCGTTGCGGAAATACGGTGCTATCTGGAAGTCTTTGTAACCAGCCAGACCACATCCAATCCGCGTAACGAAGAACTGTTTCTCTGGGTTATCGATGGTGTATTGCACGAAATCCCTGATGTGCGGGATGATGGCTGACAGACGCATTGTGTTGATATCACGATCCTTAGTCGGGATGGCATATGATCTGCCGAAATGACCGATTCCGCTTCCCCAGACCGCCCCATACTCTTTCAGGGCCAGTGCAGCAGCACCAGCACCATGAACACCAGCAAGGTTCGAACCGAATACAAAGATTTGGTCGGTTTCTGGGCGCGTGCAGTCTACGTGAAAGTTCATTTTGTGTCTTCCTGTTGAAACTTCAGATATGTTGCTTCAAGCCACCCCTCAAACACCCAATCCGAAATGGCGTTGATGAGTTCCCGTTCGTTGCGTGCGTCAATGAAGGCGTTCAGCCATTCCCAGAACTGTTCAAGTTCATCGCCAGCGGCACCAGTGATGCGGCCGACGTTCTCTTTTGTGAGAAACGTTTTCATTTGGACCGCTCCAGTGTCTGGGTTTTGAGTTGTTGCAGTTCTTGCACTGCAATCTTCACGTTGCTATACACGCCGCCGATGATCAGAACGGCGATGATGATGGAACCAAAGAACACCAGTTTTGCTTTCATTGCGTCTACTCCAGATGGGTTGTTGTGTGGTGTCATTATAGACCCAATTCTTTCTTTGTCAAGGACCGTCTGTCGGCATGACAGACGGATTCTTGAAAGGCGTGTTCTGGCTTCTTCGCCCATTCCATGTTATCGATGGGATAGCCGACAGAAGCGAAATCTTCCGCATAGCAGTAGACGTATGGTTCCTTGTCCAGTAGCCGCATGATCCGCTGCCAGTTCGGTCCGTGACCGAGCGCACGGTACACTTCCCATTCGAGGATGTGGGCCACTTCATGGTACACCGTATCAATCAGGAATTGAGAATCCTTGCCGTTCGCAAAGACTTTCTTCGAGATATCGAGCGTATAGTAATACTCGCGGCGACCCTTCGACATGTCAAGGTACACCTGTGCCTTGCCAGCCGTGGTGGTGAACCTACCATTCAATTTGATCCAGATCGGCACTGGACCACGACGCTTCATGATCGGCTTGGCCTTCACCAGAGCTTCGGTGGTGTAATACTTCACTGATTCCAGTAGGGCAGCCTCTTGGTTGGTGAATATCGACTTGCTGCTTCCCCGCTTGGAAGCTGAAATTCTTTGCAAAACAGCAGTCGGTACGGTCAAAACACGGTCCATTTGGTAGGTTTCCTTCATTGTTCAACGATGACGCTATCATAACATCATATCCGCACCGACGCAAGCTTTCTACGTCCAAGACACTATCTTCTACATTCTCGATGAACAAGACCTGCTGGTTGCAGGCACACTTCACTTTACATTGTGTCACGATCGTTCCTAATTGATATTCGTTCTCATTCGTTTCTTTACTAGCACGGACCGTTTAGTAAAGCTAGTAAAGGAAGAACCGTATGAAATGCCTTAAAATAAGCTTCACTGGACGCGTTGGCTTAGTAAAGCCAGTAAATATCGTATTATACACTAACCTAATTTGGTGTCAATATGGCCGCTGAACAAGAAATCCTGCTTTATAATAACATCCCCAATCTGAAGGCCGCCAACGTCCCGATGCAATTCGAGAAATGGCAGATCGAGGAACTAATCAAGTGCAAGGACGATCCGATCTACTTCATTGAAAAGTATGTCAAGGTGGTTCACGTTGACCGCGGCCTTGTTCCGATGATGCTTTACCCATTTCAGAAGCGGATGGTCGAAACGATCGTCAAGAACCGCTTCTCAATTGGTCTCGTTGGCCGCCAAATGGGTAAATCGACTGGGATGTGTTCGGCTGTCCTCCATTACATCATCTTCAATGAACGGAAAACGGTTGCGATTCTGGCCAACAAGGCAAGTACTGCTGGTGAGATTTTCTCGCGCGTGAAGGAAATGTACATCAACCTTCCAATGTGGATGCAAGTTGGCGTCGTGAAATGGAACGAACGGTCTTGTGTTTTCGGAAACGGCACGAAGGTTATCACTGGCGCCACCAGTCCAAGCGCAATCCGTGGTAACAGTATCTCCATGCTGGTTCTGGACGAATACGCGTTTATCCCGACCCAGCAGGCAGATGAGTTCTACAAATCGGTATACCCTACGATTTCGTCTGGTAAAGAATCGAAGCTGGTGATTTTCTCCACACCAAACGGCATGAACCACTATTACAAGATGTGGATGGATGCCAAGGAAGGCCGATCGAAGTTTGTGACGTTCGATGCTAAGTGGAATGAAGTTCCAGGTCGAGACGAAGAGTTTCGGCAAACCACCATCGATAACACGTCAATCGAAACGTGGTTGCAGGAATACGAATGTGAGTTCATGGGGTCCACTGGGACGCTCATTTCTGGTTCTGCACTTCGTAACCTTGTCCACAAGTCACCGATCAACGATGATGAAAGCATGCGGATTTTTGAAGCACCCGTTCAGGGCAGAACGTATTTCTGTGCGGTGGACGTTTCCCGTGGCGGTGGTGGTGACTATACGGTCATTCAGGTGATTGATATCACAGAACTGCCGTACAAGCAGGTAGCAGTATACCACAACAATCGCATTGCACCGCTGCACCTACCACAGGTCATCGCAAACGTCGCCAGACGTTACAATGAAGCATATGTGCTGGTTGAAATTAATGATATTGGTGAATCTGTTGCCGATGATCTGGTCATCGATCAGGAATACGAAAACGTTCTCACCACCAGTCTGCAGAAGAACAAGGTACGTCTTGGCGGCATGGTGAATGCCAAGAACGGCCTTCGCACGACGAAGAGCACAAAGAACCTTGGGTGTTCTATGCTGAAGAGCATGATTGAAGACGGGAAACTGATCATCAATGACTTCCCAACTATCCAAGAATTCTCCAACTTCGTGTCAAAGGCTGGTAGCTACATGGCCGAAGCTGGCGCGCACGACGATTTGGTTATGGCTTTGGTTGTGTTTGCTTGGGCCTCGGGCCAAGATTATTTCCGCGATCTTGTGACGGCCGACTTCAAGGGTGCATTTCAAGCTGATCATGCTAGCAGCATCGATGAAGCGTTCTCACCAATCGGTTTCGTCTGTCGTGGAGACGAAGATGACGGTGTTCCGATTACTGTGGTCAACCGCTGGTAAGACGAGGAAGCCTCTCGCAAAACACGAATTTTGACCCCTTGTTTTATAGTGGTTTTAGAAGCGTTTTATCAAGTTTTTGATGTTGGTAAGGGGTGGACACCATTGAACACTGTCTAAATCGATTTTGCTCCAAAACCACTTGATTTCCAGTGTCAAATTTTCAGTCAGAAATTGCCTAGATTTTAGGCAAAACAAAAAGCCCCAAGGATTGCTCCAAGGGGCTTTTTGTTTTAGTGCCAGTCTCTGACTGCACCCAAATCGTTGTACTTGAACCGTTGGAACGGCAAGAAGATGATCATTGACCAGTGTTTTGGACTAATGGCCACCAGCGGGCTTGCGACGTGGTTGGCCAGATACTGCTTCACCGATTGAGAAAGAATCTCATGTTTCCCCACAGCCTGCCCGATGGCCGAAGCTGTGCTCCAAGACACGTTGATTTTCTTCTTTTCCGTCCAAACAGTGTTTGACTGAATGTCATACAGGCCAGCCATGATCTTTAGGCGGGCGATGGTTGGCATATAGTGGAAGTTAATCCCAGTCCAGCCGTCCACATTCATCTTAGTGATGAGAACGATTGGCATTATGTCGTACAGTGGTAGTGTATCCTTGTGCTTTGGATCATACTTGTACATGTATAGCTTACCTACCATTGGGCGAGTTGTAACTTCACCCAAAGGCGTAACCTTGGACCACGTTGCCTCCCGCTTCTTCACGAAGGCGTCGGCGTGACGCTTGAACCAGTTCAGGGCCTGCTTGGACAAGTAGGAATGGGCATATTTCTTGTTCCATTCCTTGAACTGGGCAACCAGACCGTTGATACCAGTGGTCGGAATCTTCTTCTGCGGTGCTTCCTTTGGTGGCGCTTTCGGTTTGGTTGCCATGGCTTCCTACAGATTGGTTGATAACGTTTCTTATTTAACCATCACGCCTTCAGAATCAGCATGTTTTCATTCGTGCGGCCGCCCCAGCCAATATCCATGGTGGACAGCTTCTTAATGACTTCGCGGACACCGACCGTCGTTTGTCCATCGATCGCTTTGACGAAATCTTCTGGCTTGCGCACCTTCTTCGCCACACACGATTTGGGGTCAAAGCCTTTCACTGTGGTGCCGTCAACCGTCAGTCCGCGGTCAGAATCGGCTTTCACGTAGATGGCCAGACGTTTGGCTGTGTCCCAGAAGATTGCCTGTTTGGAACCGATCAGCTTGACGGCAGATACGCCTTTCAATCCGTACGTCGTGTCTTCTGTGGTGTACTTCAGTTTCGCGACTTGCTTCGACGGAATCACTTTCTTCTGGCGCACTGGGCGGGTGACTTGAATCTTCTGACGGATGCCGCCAATGTTTTCAAGCACGGTGGTCAGGAACTTCAGTAGGACACCATTCTTCCGTGCTGGAATTTCGGACAGTTCTTCGCCGTCTTCGGTGGTGTATTCTTGGGCTTCGGTCAGATCAGATACCATCATTTCGGCTTGACGTTTGATGATCGTGTGTGCCCGTTTGTCAACACCCAGAAGCGGCACATCAATCTTCTTGCCAGCCATCAACTCTTCTACGGCGTCTTGGAAGGCGTTGACGGCAGACAAATCCACTGGTACTTGGGCGCGCTTCACTGGTTCCTTGGGCTGTTCCACGCGTTTCACAAGGTCTTTCAGTTCACGTTCCAGCGTGGAAGTTTCCCGTTCAGTCGGCACGTAGCCAAGTTGGATGCAACGGGCCACATAGCCCAATGTACCGAACCACTTATCACCCAAGGGCTTCAGTTGAGAATGAATCTCGGGAAGACGGTCTTCCAGATACTCCAGTGCCCACCGTTTGGAATCTTCAGACGTGTAATACTGGTTGTAATGGTTGATCGCCTTGATTAGTGTCAACTGGTCGCACGTCAACGGGCTGAACGTCGGCTCGTCAACCGCGCCAGTCAGGGCGGTAACCAGATTTGAAACCTGCTTCTGTGTCCTTGCCATCGTCTTTACTCCAAAACGAACTATTCGGAATTTCCGAATAGTTCGCCGTAAGTCATTGATTTAATTGATTACTCGCGTTCCATGGCCACGCCATATTGCACGGTACCATCTTTGGAAGTGAAGGCGACCATGCCCATTTTGTACACGGCGACCGAGTAATCACCAGCAATCATCTTCAGATTGTCTTGACGAAGGTTAACTTTGAACTCTTCGTGCGGTTTGTCACTGATCTGAATCTCGAAATCGTTTGCAACTTTCCGTTTCTTGTCGTAAACGATCAGTGAGATGCCTTCTTCGTCACCAGCAATCACCAGATCGGATACGCCCAGAACCGCGGCGGCCTTCTGTGCTTTACCCAGTTGCTCTTCGGTCAGTTCAAACGTGAAGTCGGGCGACGGTGGGAACTGAATCTGGCGCTGATTGTACACCAGAACGGCTGGCGACGAATAGTAGTATTTGATTCCACCACGTTTCTGGCCTTTCTCGCTGATCTGAACGTATTTGTCTTCAAACGTCAGTTCGGGTTCATTGAACAGGGACAGCGAAGCAAGGAAGCTGTTCAGTTCATAGATGCCAAACTCGACGGGGAACGTTTCTTCAACGTCCATACGGGCCACGATGTGTTTCTCACGGGTGATTGTGGTCAGTTCCTTGCCAGCGCGGATCAGGATGTTTTGATTGATGCTGGACAGGTTCTTCAGCAGGGAAACGGTGCGTTTTGACAGTTGCATGTCGGTATACTCCAAAGGGCGAAAGGTGGCACCATTGTAGGGCAAATGGTGCCGTTTGTCAAGTGTTTATCAGACGATCCGAGAGAAGTTGCCCTGTTTCTCGATTCGAAGGTTTGATTCAAACTTATCAACCACTTCTGGGCGGTGGGTGATGAGGAAGACGTTGTTATCTGGCAGATGATACCGCAGTAGATCGATGAATGCTTCAAGCCCAACCGCATCCAGCGCGGAATCAAACAGTTCATCAAGTGCCAGAAGGTTGCAAGACAGCGACGATTTCAGCCGTGCCAGCGCACGCCATGTAAACAAGATCGCAATGTCAATCCGTGCTCGCTCACCAGCACTGAACGACGAATACGACAGTTCATCATTGTACCGCGATTTGATGCTTTCGCGGAACTGATTGTCCATCGTGAACGAAATGTCAAGGCCCATGATCTGAAGGTACCTGTTGATTTCGTTGTTCATATGCGGTACGTACTGGTCGATGATGCGTCCTTTGATGCCACCGTCTTTGATGATGGCGGCAACAACATCATTGTACTGTTTTTCTTCCAGAAGTGCAAGCCGTCGGTCTTGCATCAGCTCAAGTGAAGCTTCCGTCTTTGTGATTTCTGTCTGGATTTCTTCAACGTTGGCAGACGGTGATAGCTGCTTCCGCTGGGCCTTGATCTGCCGCTGAAGTTCGGACACCTGCGCTTCATTGGCATGAATCTTCTTCTGGTTTGCCGCAATCACATCAAGAACGGTAGTGGTTTCTTCCAGTTGAGAATTAATCTCATCGACTTTCTTCACCAGATCGGACAAAGCACGATCCATCGTAGCCCGTTTCTCCGTCAGCGGTTCAATGGACGCCTTCTTAAAAGCTTCCGTGATGGCCTGCTTACAAGTCGGGCAGTGGTCATTGTCGCTGAAGAACGAAACAGTCTTCTCGATCGTTGCCTGTTTCTTCTTAATGTCCTTCTGGTACGTTTTCAACTGATCCAGCTTCTTTTCGTTAGCCTTGTGTGTCTTGACGTGTTCCAGAAGAGAATCATTCTCATCCGTGAGCTTCTGGCTGTCTTCCGTAAGCGTCTTGGCGCGGCCTTCCAGATCGGCGATGGTGGCTTCAATCTGCTGACGGTGACTTTCATCCTGATCTTGAACTGCTTTCAGACCACGATGAAGCGACTTCAGTGAAGCGGACAGACGGTTGATTTCGGATTCTGCGTCCGTCAAGTCTTCCTTCGTCCGATTCACGTTGGCCGTATGAAGCAGCGACATTTGGCTGAAGACTGTCAGTGAAAGCAGTTCTTCAACAATCTGTCTGCGCTGACCAGCCGTCTGCAGAAGGAACGGTGTATAGCTACCACCAGAAACCGAAACGATCTGGCGGAAACTGTTCAGGTTGAAGCCAAGAACGTCTTCCTCAAACCGTTTCTGATAGTCCCGAACAGCGGCGTCTTGATCAACCAGTTTACCATCAATGGTGACTTCAAAAATGGCTGGTTTGATTCCACGACGGACGGTGATTTGCCGCCCGAGGGATTCGCATTCGACTTCAACAAGACAGTCTTTCTTGTTGATTGTGTTCACCAGATCGGGTTTCGGAATGCCGTTTGACACCTTCCCGAACAGACCAAATTCGATCGCCATCAAAATCGAAGACTTTCCAGCGCCATTAGTGGCAGTGACCACCGTGGTTTTATTACGGATCAGATCAACTTCTGTAAACTGGTTACCGTAGCTACGGAAGTTCTTGAATCGTACGCGTTTAACAATAAACATCATTCATCCTCGGCAGTTTCCTTCGCGGCCACATACAGTCTACGAATTTTATCATAAATCTTGGCCTTGTCAAGCCCCGTTTCCAATTCGTCATCAATGAATGTTTTCACCATGTCAAGCGTTCCCAGCGGGGCGGTAATCTTGGCATCAACCAGTTCCTTGATGGCATTCGTTTCATCAATGACGTTGATATCGGCTGGTTGACTTTCCGACACCCAGTCAAGGAAACGTTCAAACAGAATCGGATGACCCTTCCGCTTGATGGTAATCTTGACCCAATGATCCTTCAGTGAAGCGGGCTTCTTGATCGCTTTCTCAAACCGTTGAGAATCAGTGTCATCATAGAACAGACGCGTATAGTACGTGTGTTCGTTGCGGATGAATTCAAGATTTGTCCCATCAAAAATGTGCCAGCCCTTCGGGTCATTCCAATCCGACCAGTTCATCTCATAGGGGGTTCCAAGATAGTGGATATTCCCCTTTGACGATTTGGTATGGAAGTGGCCACACCAGACATGATCAAAGCGAAGCAGCGAATCAAGATCGAGTTGTCCATGTTCTGCTGGCATGCCCTTGAAGTATTCGAAACCAGCAAGTTCAAGGTGCGATACGACGATCTGTGCTGGTGTGGTATTCACCGCCCCTACACTGGCCGCATAGTTTTCGGCATTCACCCATGGCAGCATCAGAACATCTAGACCATCGATGTTGACGGTGGTCGGGTCCGTATAGACGGTGACGTTCGGATACTGTCCTTCGTTCACCAGAAGCGAGACACTATTGATACGGTTTGTGTTCCGATAGTAAACGTCGTGGTTGCCGACGATCATGTGAACACGGATGCCTGCGGCTTTCAGCGGTTCGAAGAATGCCCGTTTGGCCGTGTCCAGCGTGACGAAGTTCACGAACTTCCGACGGTCGAAGAAGTCGCCAAGTGTAATCAGTGTCTTGATGTTTCTTGAAACCAATTCATCAATGAAGCGGGTCATAAACCGTTCCATGTGCTGCAACAGTCGCTGATCGTCGTTCTTACAGCCGAAGTGGGTGTCACCCAGAATGGCCCAATTCAGATCATTCCTTGCCATCGTTCATCGCCTCCAGTTCGTCGGTGGTCGGTTCGTCATCTTCGGATTCGCCGTCTTCCATTGTTCCATTTTCGGAACTATTGCCACCAAAAAGGTCTTCCAGATCGTAATATTTCGACTTAACCACACGTTCACGTTTTGGCGTTTCAAACAGGCGTTCCAGTTCTGGCTTCAAAGTCTGTTGAAGGATTTCGTTGAACGGAATCGAGTATTCTTCGCCCGCATCCTGAACCTGGGTTGCGACCGTTTCAAGAATGGTGCTGTTCTGAATCATCTTGTGCTTGATGTACGCGTTCCGTTTCTCGTTGTGGATACGTTTCAGGAAAGCATAATAGCTGATCTGGGTGAAGTAGGCAAACGGGTTCTTCGACTTGTTGGGGTCGAAGTTGCGGTAAACCCGTACCAGATTCTCCACCGCATCCGAAACCATCTCTTCCCTGTAAGTGTAGTTACAGAAGTTGCCCTTCGTGGCAAGGCGCTGTGGGATCAGTAGGATGGCTTCGCCGATCAGGGTTGGCGGCTCGGGTTCTGGTTGGCCGTTCTGGGCCGCCCGATCGCGAGCCGCGTACCATTCTACAAAGGCGTTGTACAGGGCGGCGTTGTCGATGTAGTCGCGGGCGGTGTTGCGTTCTGAAGTCATGTTGTTAGAACCAAAGGTTGTTGAACAAGTGTCGCCATTATATCAAAAACTCGGTCATTGTCAATACCACACCGTAGTATGTGACGGAAGTCACGGACACTTAAGATTGTTAAATTTCTGCGTCAGAATGTTAACTTTCGGGGTCCAACGGCCTACGGAAACATGCGGCTTTCCAGCCGAAAAATCGCCCGAAGAT